>Ga0080013_1000191_pt1 | contig 87230 bp, 159 predicted proteins | sample ETNvirenome_6_85_FD_69236 | JGI IMG/M metagenome (GOLD analysis project Ga0080013, IMG submission 69236) | Marine viral communities from the Pacific Ocean - ETNP_6_85 (SPADES assembly) (version 2) | ecosystem: Environmental > Aquatic > Marine > Oceanic | place: Pacific Ocean | collected 2013-06-19
AAGAAAGGTGGGTTTGAAACTTCCTATAAAGAGTTTCTAGTTTGTCAGTTTAGAAAAACTGACTAAGCTTGTAGAAAGCGTAAATGACTTTTGCAGGACGTGGGTTCGAGTCCCACCGTCTCCCAGGAACTTTTGTACTCTAGCCTTATATTTATATCTAAACGATATAGATTATGGCTAGACGACAAAGGAAATACCACTACATTTATAAGACTACTTGCAATGTAACCAATAGGTTTTACATTGGTATGCACAGTACCAATAATCTGGAAGATGGTTATATGGGTTCAGGTAAGCGCCTGTGGTCTTCAATCAATTATCATGGAAAGGATAATCACACGGTAGAGATACTGGAATTTTGTGATAACCGAGAATCATTAAAAGTGAGGGAACGAGAGTTAGTAAGTAAAGACCTACTAAAAGATGACCTATGTATGAATTTAATTGTTGGTGGTGAAGGTGGTTGGAGTAGATTTGCTAAAGATGGTTTTCTACATAAGATGAGGAATGACCCAAACTTTAGAGAATCGTTTAGTAAGAAGATAAGTGATTTTAACCTAAGAAGGGTAGAGGAAGGTACCCATAAAAATTGGTCTCACAATTACTCTTGGTCTGGTAAGACATTTACAGATGAACATAGAGATAATATCAGTAAGGGTAAAAAAGGTACTGGTCTTGACTCTGAGAATTCCCAATATAATACTTGTTGGATAACTAAAGATGGGATAGATAAGAAAGTATCTAAAACCAAACTCAATAAGTATATCAGTAGTGGTTGGATTAAAGGTAGAAATAATTATGTTAAACCACCCATCAATAAGAAGACTGGTACCTCCAATGGTAATAGTAAACTTAATGAAGAGAAGGTCTTAGATATTAAGAGGTTGCTATTATCGGAAGATAAGATATCTATAACTAAGATAGCCAATAAGTTTGGGGTTTCCAGACCCACAATTGATGATATCAAGAAAGGTAAAACTTGGTCACATTTGCAATTGTCGGAATAATTAACTACATTTGTAATTCACGAATAAGGATATTAAACCTTCTGAAAAAGAATTTAATGAATGGTGTATCGCTAATTTTGGTTTAGAAATTATGACTAAAAATATGGGTGATAAGTATACCTTATGGAAATTTAATCGAGATGTTGGTCTGATAGTCGATAATAATATATCGGTTAGGTTCAAACAACCAACACTAAAAAAATGATTTCTTGAATTTGCGCAATATTTAATAGAACCCGAAAGAAATTAAACACGCTATATGCTCCTACGAAAGTAGAACTATTGACCCTCTGATGAAGCCCGTCAGGGGGGTTCTTTTTCTGGTACCCACCTATTTACTATTAAAGAGATGGTTATGGTGTGGTTAAAAGAAGTTTCAAGTTCAAGTAATAAGGTATCCAGTAAAAGGGTGATAACCTTAGTATCATTTATGTTAATGGCAGCAGCGTTTATTGCCGACTTAGGTTGGGATTTAACAGTATCAGAGAATGTGTACGACTCAATGTCGTATATCGTAATTGCTGGATTAGGTTTCACCGCATCAGAATGGTTTGGTGGTAAAACAAAAGAAGAGTAACCCTTATGAACGAGGTTACAAAGAAGGTATCAATCAGCTAAAGAAGAGTTCCTTAGCGGAAATGACGAGACTGAAGACGAAATGCATTAAGCTTTTGGTCTAGGTCTTGGTTTGTTACATCCACATCCTTTCATGATTCAATGTTTTTAGTTCTTGTTATCTGTATGTGAACTACCCACCCACGGCAGAGCCGATGGGTTGGGCTTCGGGTTTCATTGAGTGTGCGTTATTGCTAACGTCTGATTTCCTCTCCACCTTTGTATTGGGCAGTCCCTGCCCAAATATTTTTAAACCTTCATTCATTTTAAGTCAAGGTTAATTATTACCTTTGTCGCTTACATCCCACCCACATTCTGATGGGTGGGTTTTACGCTCCGTTATATAAATATGCACAAAACGACTATAAAGTAAATGTTGGCTTGATTTTGTTTTAATACCAGTTTATATTTAATACCATGTTTGGAACTAACGTAACATTAATAACCAAGGATTGGGACTATAAGGGTGTCATCAAGTGTACTGCTGTACCACATAAGGGTGAATTCATTTATCTATCTGATTTTCAGAAGTATGTAGTGGTGATTAACATCGTTCATCAAACAGGTTTCTGGGGTACTAAAGTGGTGGCTATTGTGGAAGATGTGACAACCAATATACCCATAGAAAAAGAAAAACTTGAGAAATAATTTGCAGAATCGGAATTAATCCCATATATTTGCATTTCATTAATTAACTCAAAAACGATGAGATTAATAGCACTAATATTCGGATTGGTAATTTCACTATCCACATTCGGTCAGGTTGACACAATTCAATTGGATGGTAATTCCAGATTACTGTTTTCGGAATCACCGATTAAGGATACGACAACTGTAATTGACCATCAGTCGGTAACAGTTACTGCCACAAGGCTTGACCCTAAACAACCAATCACAAACGATGTGATAACTGGTGAGGTCATTAACGCTGAGTATAGAGGTCAGGAAATGACCTACATCGTAGCCAAGACACCAAGTGTCACGGTATCATCTGATGGTGGTCATGAACAAGGTTATACATATTTCAGGCTAAGAGGTATCGACCAAACAAGGTTGAACTTCACACTTAACGGTGTCCCATTGAATGAACCCGAAGACCAAGGGGTTTACTTCTCCAATATTCCGATGTTCGCTCAGAATATCAAATCTCTACAAATACAACGTGGTGTTGGTACCACATCTTCAGGTGTATCATCTTGTGGTGGTTCACTTAACTTCGAGTCCAAGACTGGATATAAGAAGGGTGGTGAAGTTGCACTTAGTTATGGTAGTTTTCAAACAACTACGTTAGGTCTAAGTTATTCAACTGGTCTAATAGCAAAGAACAAATTAAGCTTATTCGGTAGTGCTGGTTTCCAGACCTACAATGGTTATAAAGAACATTCAGGTGGTGCAGGTTATTTGTTCTTCTTAGGTGGTCAATACTACGGCAAGACCAGTAGGGTTAAGTTAACTGCGTTCAGTGGAGCTAGTAACAACCAAATGGCTTGGTTCGCAGTATCAGAGAGTGACATCAAGAAGAACCCACGAACCAATTACAATTCAAAAGGCGCTGATGATAACTTCAGACAGAGCATGGTTCAACTCCAACATACTCAGGATGTTAACCCAACTTCTAAGTTAACATCAACAGTTTACTATAACCGATTGGATGGTGAGTGGGACTCATCCCTAATACCATATGGTGCGCCAGACGCGCTTAATTATCAATTGAGTTCTGACTTCGTTGGTGGTATGTTAAACTACGGTGCTGATTGGAATATGATTAGAATGGATGTGGGTGCCCATGGTAATCATTATGTTCGTAGACACGCTATGGCGGTAGTTCCAGACGTAAACATACCAGTATACAACAATAGAGGTATTAAGAACAGCGCTAGCGGTTTTATTAAAGTTGGGGTGAACTTAGGTAAATTCTCAACACTATTTGATGTAGAAGCTAGACACACATCATTTGATTATGTAGGTGATGTTGGTTTCTCGCAACAAAACTGGTTCTTCTTCAACCCAAAGGGTGGAATGGTCCTCAACCAAACTAAGAACTTACGTTACTATGTCTATGTAGGACACTCTAATAGAGAACCGACCAGAACTGATATGTTCGGTGGTGAGGATGATTTGATTCAACTTTCTCTTCTGAAACCTGAAAGCGTAATGGATTACGAACTTGGTACTGAGTTCTCAATACCAAATAGATTAGACTTAGGATTCAATATCTACTTCATGGACTTCACTAATGAACTTACATTGGTTGGTGCTTTGGGAGGGAATGGTCTACCACTTATGACCAACGTGGAGAATAGTTTCAGGTCAGGTATCGAACTTGATGTAACTTACACACCACATAAGAATTTCATCATAGGTAACGCAACCACATTTGCTTGGAACCAAATTATCAATGATTACGGTGGAAGTATAGGCGTTGTTAAGACACAACAATTGTACAGTCCGTGGTGCGTTGTTAACCAATCGGTTAGATACACAATTAAGAACTTCTTTGTCGGTATTGAAGGTGTCTACAACGGTAAGTCATATATGGACTTTGATAATGAGTACGTTATTCCAGGCTTCTTCTTACTTAATGCTAACGTAGGTTATGAATTACTGGGTAGTGTCACATTCAAGGTAGATTTCAGGAATCTCACCAACCAACAATACTTCACTAATGGGTATGTGGTCGATAATGAGAGAAACTTCTTTGTCAATGCACCATTTTCACTATTCGGAAGCGTTAACATTAAGTTTTAAGGATGCTTGAAGTTGTAGCTGTCATAGCAAGCTTCATTTTCAAACCTTGCGGAAACCCACTCATCAGCTTTGCCGTGGGTGGGTAGTTCACAGGTAAGCAAGACTTCCATAAGTATATACTATTAGATATCGATGTACCTTGGATTAATGATGGAACCAGAGAATTCCCACATAGAAGGGAAGAACACTTCAATTTAATCAAAAAAAATCTTGACCGCTATGGTATTGATTATGAGTTAGTTAGTGGCGATTATGACCAGAGATTTGAAAAAACTTTGAAAATAATTGAAGATTTACTTGACATGTAAGGATATATGTCGTATATTTGTATCATCAAATTAAGCAATTGATTTGGTTCTTTGAAAATCGGGCGAGTGTGTAATAGGAGAATAATTACCTTCGGGTATTAATTCGAGCACAATTTCGTGGCATGGTGGTTAGCGTTAAGCTAATTTAACTATCCATGATAGTAGTAGGGGTGCAAATCCTCTCTCGCCCACAAATTGGTCGCATAGCTCAGGGAAGACGACAACTAATCCTTCGGGGTATTTTGTTTAAGGGGCACTGCCTGTGAAAGGCAGGGGTCGGTGGTTAAATTCCATCTGCGACCACATCTGAGAATGGGTGAGTCAGTTTATCCTTCGGGAGACACATGATACACTTTCGGAAGCCACCACTTCCCGTTCTCATGATTCGGGAGTGAAGCTGCTAAGGCTTTTTTTGAGGTTTAAATCCTCCCACTCCCACATCTGGGGATGAAGATAGTTAGTCAGCAATGATTAATGTGTCTTTTGGAGCTTCACCACTCCCATCCCCACAATCGGGGTTGAAGGTTTGATAGAGCCTTGTTTGGGGTTCAATACTCCACAACCCCACTAAAAATGAAACGATTAATCTGACGCTGAAATGCAATCGTGAAAAAGAAAGCAGAAACTCAATTTATAAAAACCCTTATGTCAGATGGCGTAAGGGTTTTTTTTGTTCACGGGGTGGCAAGTATCCCTGTTGACTTTACTGCATAGTGGTTGTCGTTCTAATAATTTGGGTGTGAACTACCCACCCACTGAAGATGGGTGGGTTTTACGCTCCGTTTTAAAAAAAGTATGAATAAAAAAAACAATTTAAAAGGCTCCCAGCTTTCTAAGAAAATCCGTATTATCGGGATTTCTGGAAAGATTGGGAGCGGCTGACGGTAAGGATACGTTTGTGGAATTATTAGCCGAACAGTTACGAGGTAAGGTTGAGAGACATGCTATGGCTGATAAATTAAGGGTAATAACCGAAATTATTAGTGGTATACGTATGACTACGACACATAGTATAAATAACCCATTTTGTAATGAAATCCGTAACTACACACAAGAGCAAAAAAATATAAATATAAAACAATTTGATAAGACTATCGGTGAGACGTTACAAATTGTTGGAACCGAGTTGTTTAGGGATAATTATGATGCCGATATTTGGGTTAAATCCATCTTCAATGAAGAAACGGAAGAAAAATTAAATGATGGAAAAATAATTACGATTCCAGATGTCAGATTCATCAATGAAGCCGATTATATCATTCGGGAAGGTGGGTATCTAATTAGGTTAGAAGGTGACCCAATGGGGGTACGAGAAAATAGTCTACGCGACCCAAATCATATTTCCGAAACTAATTTAGATGACTATACTAAATTCGATAAAGTTATTCATAACGATAAGAAAGACATTAATATATTAAAAAATATTGTAAATGATTTAGTTATTGAACTAGGTTTAAATGAGGAATAGGAAAGAGGTTATTGGTTGCATTGAACAAGATGTATAACAGAGTTAAGGCTATGTCAGCACTCGCAGGTCCTACAGGAATCACACCACCAACTACAGTATTCGGTGCAAACGGTGGTGGTAAGAGTAACGCAAGTATGTTAGAGCCAATCTTAGGTGCTAAGATTTTAGCAGGGGAACTTGGTGGTAAGGCTGGTAAATAGGTTGAAACCACAATATTGATGTGAACCCCGAATTGCTTAGGTAGTTCGGGGTTTTTTCGTATATTTGCATTATACTTATAGATATGAAGTTAAGCAAGCTATACGAGGATGTATCAAATGAGACTCAATTCCAAATAAAGGATGGTGAAGATGATACCTACATCACTGCTTATAATGGTGCCAAGATATATGGTGACATGGTGATTAATTGGGTAAGTGCTGGTGGTTACCAGTATGAGTTCGAGGGTAGTTTAGGTGAGGATGATTATTATGAGTTGTTTCCAGATGATAGGTTTGCCAAGATAGTTCAATTAAGGATTGGTGAAAGACATCGAGGTGGTGGATTCGCTAAGGAACTAATGAATAAAACGTTATCCATGATAAAGGAACGTGGTTATGACCGAGTTTATCTAAATGCTAACCCAATGGGTTTTGGTGGTTTGAACATCAATGACTTGGTTGGGTTTTACCGTAAATTTGGGTTCGAGATTATACCAAGTCTGGATAAATGGGAAGCCAACAAAGAAATGTATTTGGAACTATGAAATGACCCTGATTGAAATTATAGGTAGGTGAATACAACCATAGAGAGTATTTGAAGTGGAAGCGTAAGAACGTCTCTTTTAGAGGGATGGGTGATGCTGGTGAACGTTTTGAGGAAGATAAGCTTAGAATTCTTAGAGCTATCCGATTTGCTGGACGTTTTGGTAGTGAAGTTGACGCTGATATCGATAAGGTATTGCGACAGGGTGTTGATATGTCTGAAATTTCTGGTGAGAGAATCAGAGATGAGTTTATTAAGGGTATCAAGACTTCGAAATCGACTATACACTTCTTAGGATTACTGGATAAGTACAATCTATTGGCTCAGGTATTCCCTAACATGGGAACTAACCGAAAGGCGGTGGAAAGTAATGACCCAGACGTGGTCATCGCATCACTATTAGTAGGTTCTGGTAATGTTGAGAAGCAATTGAACGCTTTGAAGTACCCAAGTGATGACATCAATAACATTCAGTTCTTGATTAACTTGGTTAAATTTGAACCAAGTCAGGTTGTTGGTGCTGTTAAAAAGCGTAGAAACAGTAAACTAACTGATGAGCAAATCATGAGTTTTGTCAGTTTGAATGGTTTAGATAGTAAGCTGGTACAGGCACTTTTAAGTTTCAGACTAACAATCAACGGAAACGAGGTTATGCAGCAATATGGAATCAAAGGCGCAGAAGTGGGTAAAATGATTAATAAGTTGGAAACCAACAAGTTCCGCGCCACGTTATAATAATCTCAAGGACATCTTCGAGAAAATTTGACACCTAGTTAATGGGGAATTAAATATTAACCCATTGGGTGTCAACTAATTAAACCGACTGTTGTTTGTCGAAAATGACACAGTACCCTATTTTATGTATGAATAACCTAATTATTTGTGATATTTATATTCGATAACTTAATATTGGGATGAACGATTTTTTAAATACTATACTTACAGGTGGAGTTGCGGTGGCGCTGATTGGGTTGGTCACTCAATTAATTATGTGGTATTTAAAAGAAGGTAGAAAGGAAACTGAGGTACCTGTAATACATATTGATGATGGTTCCCAGTATGAGGGTAAAATAGAAATACAACAGATTATAGATAGAGTTGTGATGAATAGCAGCGCTGACAGGTTTCTAATCCTTAAGACTGAGGGTGGTGGTGGTAAACCTAGATTAGGTAGTCAGTTATATGCCAGTGTTATATACGAATCAATAAAACCACCAGTTACATCAGTTAAAGATGACTACCAACGATTATTGGTGGATGAAATCTATGTTAAGATGTTAAGTGATATAGGACCAGGTACACCTAATAAATTAGTGGTAAGTGGTATGAAGGATGGTATGCTAAAGAACATATATACGGTAGAAGAAATTAAATACTCTGAGGTTCACTATATCTGGGAGAGTGATACAGCATTCTTCTATCTTAGTATTGCTACGACTGAAGATGATAATACTTTTGATGAACCATTAGATAGAGTAGAGATAGAAATATCAATCAATAAGGTCAGAGATGTGTTCAAGAAGATAACTGAGGGGACATACGATACTTAACTTGGTATTCTAGATTATTTATTGTATCTTTGCTCTAATGAGAAAAAATTATGGGAAGTTACAGAGAGGTTTCTGGCGACCTAATCCGATTAGCCCAGAATGGCGAATTTGATGTCATAAGCCATGGTGCGAACTGTCAGAACGTCATGGGTGCTGGTATAGCCCCACAAATGGCAAAAGCGTTCAATGCACACATGTTCCCCTTGGAAGCTGAGGTGTATAAAGGTGACATGAACAAATTAGGTCAAATCGATTGCGGTACCACCTATGTAAGGGATGGTGCTGTGACCAGAGCCTTACCATTTGAAGCTTACGGTAACCACGTCCTTCTGGATGCAACGCAGCACGAGTTGACGGTTGTTAATTCATATACCCAATTCGGTTTCGGTAGAAACCATAAAGGCGGTACTCCACAACCATTGGACTATGAAGCGTTAACCTTATGTATGAGGAAGATAAACAATAAGTTCAAAGGTAAGCGTGTAGGTCTTCCCTTAATCGGCTGCGGATTGGGGGGTGGGGACGAAAACACCGTAATTGAAATGATTAAAGACCTATTGGTAGATTGCGATGTTACTCTGGTAAGATACGATAATTCGACTCAATAACTTCCCAACCAATAGAATTCTTACTTTTATACCGTTGTCTATCTAAGGTGGCTGCGGATTGGCTGGGCTAGTCCTTGTATTGCGACTAAAACGAGGGTAAAAGTACCCGATTATTACCCTCATGGTAATAACATGGGTAAATATGGTGACCGTAGTGTAGTGGTAACACGACACTCTCATAGGGTGTACGACAGGTTCAATTCCTGTATTGAACAAACGTAAGATGAGTGAAACTAAGAGGGGTAAATATGATGGTAAGAATAACCCTACGTATGGTAGTTGCTGGATTACTAAGGATGGTGATAGTAAAATGATAAAGAAAGAAGTTCTTGAGACCCACATCAAGGATGGTTGGATAAAAGGTAGGAAAATCAAGAAAATTTAATAATATGAAGTCGATTAACCAAATATTCATAACTAACCCATCATTGATTGATGAATCTGAAGTAAAACAATTGATTGAGTATTGTCGAGAATTAGAAGATGAGGTAATTGAATTAAAGCAGAAAGATGTAGCTGTTACGGAGAATAAACTAACGGTATTGGTTTCAGATATTTATCATAGTATTAATGATGTCTTAAGAAAAGATGCTGAAGCTATACGATTTGGTGACACTGAACGAATAGATTTTAATGAATCGATAATTAACTTAAAGGAGTACTTATTGGACTTCTCTAGAAATAATAAATTCTATTTCTAAACATATATCGCGGAATGGAGCAGTTGGTCAGCTCGTCAGGCTCATACAGTTGTAAAATACTGAGAAAATATTCGAACTACTAGGAACAGGAATTAGAAGGGCGATTGATTGAACATTTCAAACCAGATTATAATGGTAATCTAACTTCAAAAATATATTAATGGGGATGTAGCCTGCCTAGTCTTCGAAAATCCGAATTTCAAAAACTAACCCGAAAATGAATATGGCTTATTGGTGTAATGGATTAGCATGATTGTCTTCGAAACTGATTTTTCGTTTTGAGTGTATATTTATAATAAAAACGTTATGAAACAAACATGTACAAAATGTGGTGACGATAAACAGGTTGAAGAGTTTAATTGGAGAATTAAGGGGGTCAAAAGACATCCATCTTGTCGTGAATGTACGAAGAAAGCAGGTAAGAAACATTACCAACATAATAAACAATACTACATTGACAATGTTGAGAGAAACAGGGCAGTACTCAAAGAATGGTATGTAGACTATAAATCAACATTAAGTTGTGAATTATGTCCAGAAAATAGGGCGCCTTGTCTTGATTTCCACCATATTGACTCATCAACAAAAGAAATGTCGGTTGCAATGGCGGTTAATAATAATTGGTCTTTAGGAAAATTAAAGAAAGAAATCGATAAGTGTCAAGTTGTTTGTAAAAATTGTCACGCAATAATACATCAAAATATACGGGTGTAGACTGGCTGGTCTTCGAAACCAGACACAGTAATGAACTGAAAATGTGGGTTTGAATCCCACCTCCCGTTCTATAATAGGTCGAGATTTCGAAATTCTCCCTAGGCGCAATATTAACCATGGCTCTATGGTGTAATTGGATAACATTTTTCTCTTCTAAAGAAAAGTTTCAGGTTCGAACCCTGATAGGGCTACATTTTTTTTTCTTACTTTTGGTTCGAAAGTAGGTTTAGTTGATATTTATAGTAAAAGACTATTATGGTATCAAACGAAAAGTACAAGAAAGAAGATTTAGAAAGACTCATATTCGATGAGAAACTATCTTATGAAGAAATTGGTAGGGGGTATGAAGTTTCTGGAGCCTATATCAAGAAGGTTAGTAGAAAGTTGGGTATCGAGTTACCAATAAGGAAGAAATTCCCAAAAGGGTTTAAACCTCACAATTCGGGTACAGCTATGCAAATAGAATGTGCTAATTGTTCAGAGATAATCAATGACCCGTCATGGTCAAAACAAAAGTATTGTAATGACAAGTGCTTCAGGGAACATAAGAAGAAAAAGAAGTATGACCATTATTTCAATAATCAGGAAGAGTATTGTAAGATAAGGACAATGGATTTTTTTAAACCTTATCTTTATGAGGCTCAAGATAATAAATGTGAGATATGCGGATTAGACAATGAATGGAATGGTAAGCCACTCAATTTCATTCTAGACCACATTGATGGTGATGCGAGTAATAATAGAAGAGAGAATCTGAGACTGGTTTGTCATAATTGTGATTCTCAATTGGATACATATAAATCTAAAAACAAAAATTCCGCTAGAAAGGATAGGTACCTGAGAAGCTATAAAAATTAAGGCTTTAGTTCGGGTTCGAATCCTGATAGGGGTACAAAATATAAACATGGCGATATAATCGAGGGAGTTTTCTAAACTCTTATCCGTAATTGGAAGCTGCAAATGAGGGTTCGATTCCCTTCTCCACTTCAACTATTGACAATACCAAGATTCAGTGTACGTTAGTATCCAATACAGGAAGAATAAGTGAGACTGGTCTGATATTTATATGTATGAAGCATGATATCAAAGAAAAACTACATGAAGCCTTCAAAGTAAGTGGTCGCGTATACGAGGTGTTAAAGAATGATAGGGGTGAGAGAATTTTAGTGGGTGAAGACGGTTTATTAGGACACGGTGATACATTCATTTCGTGGGAAGATATCGAAGGTTACATGGCTAAATGTAGGGGTACCGCAGACTGCGCTTCCAACCTAAAGGCTGACGCCCCAAGGCGAGACAAATTCCAAATGAATAAATAAGGTTGAAAGTTTGAAAATTATTCGGTAACTTCGAGTAATGAGTAAAATGTCACTAAAACCAGTAACGGAGTACCAAGATAAGTTGTCAAAACTATTTGCCGACCACTGCGTGACCACCAATCTCGATGAATACGCCAAGCGTAGTCAAGAAAATAAGGGTAAAGTAATATCCGACATCTATAATGGTAAGGTTGCTGAGTACATGGTGTACAACACGCTAACGGGTAAAGGTAAAAACCCAACACCACCAGACATCATGATATATGATGCCAATAAGAAGTCGTTTGATGCTGACATAAACTGTGGTATCATAGATGTACATGTTAAGAGTTGTCAGGGTGATTCACCGTTCGGTAGCAGTTGGTTATTCCAACCGTATGACCTATTAGTCTCAAAACCATCTGAGAATGACTATTTGGCGCTATGTGTTCTGGGTGAGAAACCGTATATGTATCTGGTTAAAGCATCCACGATGCAATACTCAAACCCAATAAAGAAAAACCTAGATAAGAAGGTAATCTATGAAGATTTTGTGAAGACCTATCTAGCAGTCAACCACCCATCCACGCTAAAGCGATGAATGGGTTTCCGCAGTACTACAATGAACAAAAATATAAGGAACAGTTTGGGGACTAAATTAGTTGAGTCTGAAAACTATAATAGTATGAACGTTAAAATTATTCGCCCTTCTCAGATGTTATACATCATGAGAGGGGTACCGTGACAGGGGCTGGTAAGAGTACTAAGGCAAAACAATTGGTCGGAAATGGGGTAACCCATTCAACTGACGATGTGTTGGAAGCTATGGGTGATTACCGAGAGATATTCAATAAAATGATAGCTTCAGGTAATTTTTCTGAACTATCTAAGGCTCATGGTACCAACCTAACAAACGCTGTGGAGTCTATGAAATCAGGTGTAAGCCCAGTTGTTATAGATAACACTTGTTTACGTGTAAGAGAATTATCCGATTATGTGAAGGCTGCATTGGAATTGGGTTATGCCGATGCTAATATCATGGTTGAGGACGTTGACACTAATTTAACGGCAGAAGAATTAACCAAAAGGAATACGCATGGCGTACCATTGGATAAGATTAAGAAGATGATTCAGACTAAAAAGTCGGTTGGTACCATTACTTTAGAAATGGTTGTTAAATATATAAGTGAACTACCCAACCATCTTTAGTGGTTGGGTTTTACGCTCCGTTATATAAATACATAATCACAAAACAAGAGGTATTACATACCGATTTGGAAAAGTCAATAAAATTACGTATCTTTGGATAATATTTATAGATATGAAAAAAAATATAAGGAATAGTTTAAGGACTAAATTAGCTGAGTCTGATAATATCAAAGCTAATGAGCCAAAGGCTTATGTGAAAGCTGCGTTGGAATTGGGTTACGCTGACGCTAACATTAAATTTGAAGATGTTGGTACTGGTGGTGCATCTCATAAAGGTGTTGGTGATTTAGATGTTAATAAGGTTATGGCGGCAAAAGATTTCAACAGACCAAAAAAGAAAGTGTTATATTCTGCCGTTGTATTGGATGAACAGTCTAAGTCTAAGTTGTTGACTGCGTTGGGGTATCAAATTCCAGAAGGATGGAAGACGTTTGCGCATCACATGACTATTGTGTTCGGTAAAGGCTTGCCAGAAGAAATTAAATCGGACTTGGGTAAGGTGGTAGACTTAAGAGCAACTGAAATCGGTAAATCTGATTTGGTAATGGCTGTTAAAGTTGATGGTTACCCAACAAACAATGACATTCCACATATCACGCTTGCGGTTAATACTGCGGCAGGTGGAAAGCCGTTCAGGTCTAATAAGATTACTAATTGGGAACCGTTGGATTCATACTTGCATCTAAGGGGTACCGTAACTGAAATTAAATCATGATGGAAGAATATAAAAAGTTAAGTATTATGGAAGAAATCCAAGAACGATTTCCAGATGATGAGGATTTACTTTGCGCACCACCTGAATATGATAGTGCCGTTGTTGGTATTGACATATACAAAATGGTGTTGATATATTCGGTGGTAAAGATTACGGAGATTCTTGTCGAAAGAGATGGGATGTTACCTGACGAAGCCATGGAATTTTTCGATTTTAATATAGCAGGTGCATATATGGGAGCACATACCCCAATATGGCTTGATGATTTTCAAGAATGATGGGTATGGAAATGGTGGTTATACTACCTATGATGCTGAGGAATACTCACACGGAAGATGAACATTAATTTGTTTTTCTGATAAATAACCCGTACCTTCGTCACATAAATTCTATATGATGGCGAAAGAACTAGAGATTGAACGTAGGTTTTTACTGAAGAAGCTGCCACACTCTATGTGGTATGACCAAGTGTGTGAGATTACGCAGTACTATCTTCCAAACGATGAAGATGGTTACACGGTTCGAATTAGGAAACAAACGCAGTCCAAAGACACAGTCTTTTTCCTAACTAAGAAAAAATGCGTTAGCCCTACGGTTAATGAGGAAATAGAAAGTGAAATATCAAGAGAAGAATTTTTCCGATTGAAAAAGGATGCGGTTACCGAGATTAGTAAGATTCGATATAAGGAAGTAATCGAAGGTTTACTGTGGGAGATAGACGTATTCGTAGGTCTAACACTAATAATTGCGGAGATAGAACTTCCAAGTGAGGATTACGCTCTTGAAATACCAGAAATAATAGCAGATGTGACCATTATGGAAGTGTCTGGAGTAAGAGGATTTTATAACAAAGATTTATCAATACCAGTATTATATTTTGTTCATCATTGGTGACATTCACGGATACACTATGGGTGGTTTCGACCATCTTAAGTGGCTTATCAAGACCAAACTTAGTGATTGTAATATCATTCAGGTCGGTGACTTCGGTATGTCCAATAACATCGTCCTTATGACTAAGACGTTGATTGAATTGAATGAGTTACTGAAGAAGCATAATGTAATTCTTTATGTTATTAGAGGTAACCATGATAATCCGGCATTTTGGAATGGTACACACCTATACTCTAATATTGAATTGGTACCAGACTACGAGACCAGAGTTATTGAGGATAAAACTGTACTATTTGTTGGTGGTGCTATTAGCATTGATAGAGTCGAAAGAATCAAGGAAGGTTACCCTTATTGGGTAGATGAGAATTTTGTATTGAATGAGGCTAAACTGAAGTTGTATAGGGGTATTGATGTTGTGGTAACACACTCAGCACCTAGATTTGCATACCCACAGACTATTGGTGGTGTTGTAAATGGCTACACAGCTAATGACCCGACCTTGATTCAAGAATTAGGCTTAGAGAGGTTTGAACATACAGTAATGTATGACATTCTCAAAGAGAATAATAATATAACTGACTGGTATTACGGTCATTTCCATACTAATAAGCTAACGTTCCATGAAGGTGTGCAGTTCAGGGTAGTAGGGGTGAAGGATACACATCATTTAAGAACTGAAGCTGAATATGGGAATTAATGAGAGGATAGAGACGTACAAGTCTGAAACATGTTGGCAATATGATATCAGGGTCAAAAACCGAAAGGAAGACCTTGAATTAGCCAACCTAACCGAAAAAGATGTCGAACATTTAAGGGTTTCCGATTTTGTTATCGGATATGAAGAGAAGGGTGAGATATTTGAAGAGGTTAAGACATTCATCGAAAGACACGAATGGTTAGGACGAATGGGTCTCTATCCCACTCATTTTTTTACTGCTAGATATAAGGGTATGTTGGCTGGGGTTATCATCATGGATATGCCACCGGCATTCTCAAAGTTATTGGGTGATACTACCCGAAAGGTGGAGAGATTGATTTCCAGAGGTGCATGCGTATCTTGGAGTCCTAAGAACTTGGCATCTGCGTTGATTGGTTTCAGTACCAAGTGGATGGCGAAGAATACAGCCTACCGATTGTTTACTGCATATTCAGATTCTGAAGCTGGTGAGATTGGTACGATATATCAAGCTTGTAACTTCTATTATCTGGGAGCCAAGTTCGGTGCTAAAGCGCAGTATCAGGTTGAGAGTGGGCGTTGGGTTAATGATAGGTACTTTAGAAGTAGAAGTGTTTACAAACGAATAGCTGCAAAGCTCGAAATAGAGTGGGTAGACGCATGGCAAGACAAAGATAGAGTCATGTTCGATAAAATGCCTGAAAGTGTCGCAGAACGCATTAAAACGGCTTCTAGGGCATATATGGCAAGTTGTACCAAGCGCAAGTTACCACAGAAGGGTAAATACGCATACGTACTGGGAAGAAGTAAGAAAGAGACCAAAAAACTGAGAGGCATATTTGAAGAAAGAAATAAATTAGTACCATACCCTAAGAGAGGTTGATGTGGTACTTATGTGAACTACCCAACCACTAAAGATGGGTGGGTTTTACGCTCCGTTTTAATAAAAAGGGATTATGGCAAACACATTACAACATAAATTACGGGCAAGATTAAACGAAGAGGTGGAAAATACTATTACAAGGTTAGAATCATTTGATTTTGACGGTACGCTTATAAATTCCCCATCGCCAGAAGAGGGGGTACCAATCTGGGAGAAGGCTTATGGAAAAGAATACCCACATGTTGGATGGTGGGGTAGAGTTGAATCATTGGATGTTAGCATCTATGAAATGAAAGCGCTACCACAGGTTCTTGCTGCATACCAAAAGGCTGCTGCTAGACCTGACACTATGAAGATTATGCTTACAGGTAGACGTAATAAAGAGCCGTTAATGGCTGCTGTTAAGCACATTTTGGATGCTAAAGGGATGACCTTTGACCAATATTTGTTCAACTACGGTGGTGAAACAAGTCAAAACAAGATTAAGCAATTGAATAACCTTCTTGCTAACCACCCTAACATCGTTGAGGTGGTGTTGTACGATGATAGACTATCCCACGAACAAACCTTTAGAGAGTGGGGTAAATCTCTACTAGATAATGGTAGATTGGGGGTTTTCACCTTCAATTTGGTCACTAGTGACCACCATTAATAGAGTCTTTTTTAACATACCTATTAACATAAATACATATCTTTGTAATTAATTAAGGGGTAACTGCTTTCCTCCCACCCACAGCAAAGCTGATGAGTGGGTTTCCGCAGGTAGACATATGAACAATCAAGTATCTCATGAGTTCTAGATTTTTTGGTGTACCCCCGCTTCCGTAAGGCTTCTGGTGTCATAGTATTGTTTTAGTATAACTATGATACTGAGAATCGAAAAGACGACAGAGACGAGCATTTTTCTTGTTTTATTAAAATAAAACCCGTACCTTTGTAAAGAAAGTGATGGAAGCAAACGAAAAGTTATTTAGATTAGAAGCGAGAATGTTGGCGGCGAGAGCACACGCCCCACAAGCTTATGCAGACATTTTCCCTTACGAGAAGCATCTGGTGGATGTAATTGAAGTGATGAATCGTTTGAATTACCTATGAAATATAACGTTGCGGTATAATGAGCGATTGGGATAAGTACGCAGCCAAGTACGGTCTAGAGACTGGTATTGGTTACAAAGAAGTGTTTATGAAGCACATACACTTCGATAGGGATAACCCTATGATGCTAAACAGTTTTAGTAAGGATAAAACCTACCTTACTTTTGATGAAGCATTAAATGCTATAAAATTGGCTGAAGAAGCCATTAAATTAAAATACAACATAAATGAGTAGTGTAGCAACAGCATCCGCATCAGGCGGTATCGGGTTTTTTGGGTTATTGACGATAGTATTAATCGTCTTAAAAGTATTAGGTTTCATCAGCATAGGTTGGGGAACGATCGCATTGGTGTTTTTCGCGCCGTGGATTATTATACTTGGGGTTGTATTTCTGTTCATCGTAGGGGTCTTCCTACTTTCACTCTGGAAGTAGTTTACTTTAGACCCCATTTGATTACATTTCTATCAAACGATAGTAATTATGAAAGACGGAGCTTATAAACTTAAGGAAGCAGCAACAGTAGCTGAAGGTATGTCATTCAAAGCAGGTCAAGACTTTGAAGTGGTAAACAACGTGGTATATGTTGATGGATATCCATTGCCACCACACATGCAAAGAATGTATTACATGTGGATTTTGAACAATATGAACTTGTTCTTAGTTGACTCAAGAACTTATTAAAACAGTATAAATAGAGTATAAAGATTTTAAAAACTGGGTACGATTGGGTACGCTAAGAACTGTTATGACCCAGTTATGTATGACACCAACGTTGCGAAAGCTAAAAGAATGAATGAAGACCATTCAAAATATATACACGAATTAATTAAAAAGGGGATAACATGAAAGGATTAACATTATTGGCGCTATGCGCTGTACTATTCGCTGGCTGTTCAGTTAATACATCTGGAAACGTTGATATTGACGCAACGGATATTCAGTATGTAAAAGATGACCGTTCGGGCTTATGCTTTGGTGTTGTAGCATCTAGAAAGACGATGACACCTACAACAACAGGGTTAGGATTGACCTGCGTACCATGTGAGAATGTAGAACATCTAATTGACTGATGAGACCGTTTAAAACCATGTTTAATGGTGTTGTGGACTTGGATGACCCCAAGACTTATAAACACCTATCTAATAAATGCCTGAACTTGCAGAATAGGATATGGTTCGAGATTGCGTACTCTCATGTGTGGCAGAAGTATTGGCACCCAGAGGGTAAAAGTACCCAACCAGAACGGGTAGAAATACTGGTTCAGGAGTTTGCAGATAATTACAATAAGAAGCAGGGTGATGTATTATGGTTACAAGAATTTTTATTCCGTTTCGTAGATGAAACAGAGAACATGTGTTAAAAAATAAAATACAAGAAAATGAGACAAGACGAAAAAGCAACATTGTATGTTAACCTAGTAAGAGCAGGTGATACCATAAATGCAAAGATTAGTAACTTAAAAGCTAATACAATCTCTGGTATGACACCAGCAGATGAACAGACTTTAGCTAGCCTTAACAAACAACTAGCCAACTTAGAACAGCAAGTTCAAAAATTAGTGAATGGTTAACGGTGACGTATTATAAATTACAAATATTATGGGTGGTAACGCATTAAAATCTATTAAAACCGTTAGATTATATAGTTCAGAATATCGACAGATTTCTATGGAGATTTGTAATATACTGAATTTGGATTATATTAATAATCAATTAGTGTTATGTCATGAGACTAAAGAATCTCATGGTGATATAGATATAATAGTAAACTTATCTACATTACCGCCCGATATTAGGGACTACATCACCACCACCTTTAAGCCCAATGAAATTTTCCATAATGGTAACTGCTGGTCATTCGATTATAAGGGCGTGCAGACAGATTTTATCGTATGTGATGACGAACATTTTGAGTCATATTCCATGTTCTATAATTTCGGGTTGGGTAATTTCATTGGTCGACTTGCTCATGGACTCTCAGGTGAAATAGATACTGACGATTTGTTTTAGTGTACCATAGTCTTCCTTGACCTTTGGTTTGTATTTACTATAAGGGGTTAATTATGGTAATATATAAAATAGATTATCGGATTTATTTTTTAAAGGTAGGTGATACATTAGAAATGGAATAAAAGGAAATTATGAAAAGACAACTAATACCAGAAGGTTATTATAACAGCAATACAAAAGACTGCGATGTATTTTGTGTAAAGGGCACAATACAGGATCAACAGAACTTCTATTTTAGACAAGACAGTGTTAAATATTCAACAGGCGCAGATGTTAAATGGAGTATTACAAACAAACAAACATTCGATCACTGCATTTCAGTTACAGATACAGTCACTGTTGAAGTAGGTGCTGGTGGAGGATATCAGTATAGTGATAAGAACGGTAAAGGATTTTATGTTTCCGCTAATTACAACTATGGCGCTTCCGTAGAAGCAAAAACACAATGGGCTTATCATGACGACAGTGGAGATTCTATTTCGGCTTGGGGCGCAGTAAGTGCCGGCGAAGGAGGTAACGTAAGTGGTTGTGCTGGAGTATGGTACGATAAAGATGGCGACTTACATGTTAAGTTTGGTCTTGATGGGGTGATACCAGAATGTCCTGGTTTTGGACTCAATGCTACATTAAGTAAAAGTACAGTTAATGAAGTAGGTGATGATACAACATATGCTGAACATGTAGCAGGTGCCCTTACTGGGAATGCAGATGATGTCATTGCAGTAATTAATTCTCCAACGACAAAAACGATAGTTGACACCGTATCACACGTTGTTACTCATCTTCCTGATGAAGCTAAAAAGGATGTTGAGAAGATATTTGGTGGGTTATAAAACAACAAATTTAATAAATGGTATATATTGTAGGGGGTGTTGTAATGGTAGATTAAAAACGTGTAAAGGTTTCGTTTGGAAATATAAAGAAGATGAGGATAAAATATAGTTTAAAATACGGGCAAACTGGTTTGTTTATGAGAATATTTGCTGGGAAGAATTATTCTCAGAAATATGACCTTATGATATCAAAGGATTACCCTAAGATATATGAGTTCTTGGGTCTTGACTACAAGCGCTGGTTGAATGGGTTTGAAACTCTTGAAGAGGTATTCGAATTCATATCGGAATCACCATTCTTCAACAGGCAACGGTTCCAACCATCTGAGTTGAATAGAATCAATAGAGATCGTGACCTTAAGAGAGCTTCCTATATAACATTCTTGGAATGGATGGAGAGAAACGTAGCTGACGAAGACCATGAGTACGAGTTTAGCGAGGATAAAACACCTTACTATGCGAAGATAAATGAAGCATTCCCAGAAGCTAACTTGCTATCTGAAATATCTCGTATCGAATATGAGGTATCTAGGAACAAGTACGCTAAGTCCATCTTCAATGGTAAGGTGGTCATGGATGTATTCAACCTTCACGGTAAGGAACTTGGTAAGGCTATGGATGGCTTTAATAAGCACATGAGAGAGGTAATGAAAACGTACTACAAAAAGCATGTTGAAGATGTGGGTGCTGATGAAGTTTACCTAGACTACTGTATACGACAAGGTAGAGATGTTCTAATCGATGACTTTGACCAATACATGCAACGTGTAGAGGCTGAAGTAGAATCTGCTTAATTGTAGAACGGATTTTCACGTGAACTACCCACCCACAGCAAAGCTGATGAGTGGGTTTCCGCAGGTAGACATATGAACGGCTCCAAGATAGCCGTAACTAATGCTATTGTGAAGAAAAACTAAGCGGTTTGAAAAAATAATACACTGATTATCAGTTAGTTACGAAAAAAAAGTAAAATAAAGTTGCACAGACCGAAAAGTTATAGTACCTTTGTTTTATTGTAAGGCTACGGTAAGACTTCCTTCTACACCTATACTTTAAACGTGAACTCAGTCTTATCACTTCCCTTCTTTATTATTTTCTGATTTACACCGACTAGTATAAACGGTAATCAAACACAATTATGGAATTAACAGCAACATTAACGACTACTCACGTATTATTGAGTAACGGACTGGTATCTCTACCAGCAACCAGAAGGGATTACAATCTATCTAATGAAACATTAGGTACAGTATGTTCGAATTTGGCATACTATGGTTATACGCCATCTCAAGATGCGTTCGCAAAACTTAGTACTATGAGTGAAACTGCCGTTGCAAAATGGTGGAATACATTCGAAGAAGAAGCACGTTCAATCACTGGTGATGATAGGAACATGGCTGATTTTGTCGTATACAAGAACTTCCCAAGAGAGGTACTTGAAAAGAGCGAAGCAGAATACTGGATTGCCCAAATGTTCATGTACTGGGGTCTTCCAAACGAACTTTTCACTGAAGAAGTGGAAGAAAGAGAACCATTGGATGAACTCCAAACACTTAAGGTTCTACACTTGGCTGATGATTTCTCATTGGTTAATATCCTAAACGATTTATTGGCGCTACCAGCAAGATGGGTTTATACCCAAGAAGAAGCTGTAGACTTCCTAATTTTCACCGAAGGTGTTAAGGTGGATGTAACTGCAATTAAGTTCAAGGAAAACTTGGTGGCTATAGCTGCTAAGATGATTGAGCGTGACATTATGGTTGAGATTAAGTCAGCTACTGATGTTATCAGGTTGGCTATTGGTCTATCTGATGGTGACGTTAGCCTTAGAACTAATACCAAGTTCAGAAACTTCAAGAGACGTGAGCGTAGATACTTACTTACACTATTAAATGGTGCAACCAACCTTATCGAAGATATGGGAAGGCACAAAGGTAAGTGGAAGAAGCTTATGGGTAAATTACACCCTAACGATTACCCTGTGTTCACTAACGTTAGTGAAGCATACGATGCATTGTATAACGACAACATCACCACTTTCGAGGGTGAGTTGGAAGTGTACATCATGACAGGTAATCCAAAGGCGCTTGACCTTATTTCACAACGACCAGGTGTTTTCGCAAGAAAGCTATTCAGAATGGTTGATGTGTACGGTGTTGATGCTGTGACAGCATTCCTTAAGGTAGCTGACAAATTGACTACAACTCAGTTGTTGAAGTTAGAAGGTTTCTTGAACACAATCAACTACAAGTCATTTAGAACCATTGCTCCAAGGGGTAATTGGGGACATCTTCAAATCTTAGACCAAGAGAAGAGGATGAACAATGATTGTCGTTTGGTTTTATTGGGTGGTATCACAACATTGGTTGGTACGAGAGTTACTGACTTGGTTGGTACCGTTAATCTTGACGAGAGAACAAAGAATATCAAATTACAAGACAACGATTCCGAGTTGACAAACTACGGAGTTGGTACTTCATTCGACATCCCAAAGAATATGAAGTTCATTAGAACTGCAAGTTACTGGCAACACCCTACACGTGGTGGTAATGTTTGGTATGACAATGTTTGGTATGACAATGGTTGGAACTTCTTCGGTGAGAACTGGGAGTCAAAAGCGACCATCTGTTGGGAGTCAACCAGTATGGTGAATCAAGCTGCCGTATTCTCAGGTGACCCAACCAATTCTAAGGATATGAAGGGTCGTGCATGTCAAATGATTGACCTATACATTGATAAGTTGGTTGCTTCTGGTATCCGATATGCTGTATGGAACATCCTATGTTACTCACACCAAAGCTTTAATCAAGCTGAAGAGGTTTTCGCAACACTTCAATGGGGTGAGAATGCACAAAAGGGTAGACTTTACGAACCAAGTAGAGCACAATTATCATTCCCAGTAGTTGGAGACAACTTAACCAAGTACATTGCTTACATCGACCTAGTTGAGCGTAAGGTTGTATACATGGATGCTAACTTCAGTGGTAACGTACACTCAGCTAATATTAACGGAGAACGCCTTACTAAGACGATGCCAGCATACGTAGAGTACTTGGATGCAAAGCCAAGCGTATACGATGTATTCAAAGGTGTACCCTCTAACAAGAAGAAAGGTCTTCCAGTTATGTATAGTGACGCTAAGACCAAGATATCTGGTGGTGACGCTTATGTATTCAGAACTGAAAACGAAGAAAATACATTCAATTCCTTACCGATAACTAAGTTCATTTAATGTGGATGAGGAAACAACCGATGAGTATTGCACGTGCGATACCCATGACCATGAAGAATATGTCTGCCCATCTGACATAGAATTATTCGGTGAGGACGACCCCACTAACAAAATTTGTGGTTGTTGTCCGTACTGTTGTTACCAATGTGGATTAAACATTTAATAACTAAAACGATATAAACAATGCAATACGGTGGTAATAGAAAACGAGTGAAGTTAACTGTTGATTTGACAAAGTATGACGATAGGTGTACAAAAGGTTCCGAGGGGTATACAATACCAAATGGGAAACTATCAATGTGGGGTTCATACGACCATTTTGTAGCAGTTGCTTTTGATAGCGGTGCTAAATTAGATATAGCAACTAATGGTCTTGAATACATAAACGAAAAGGAAGTAGCTGAGTCAACTACCCATCCACGCTAAAGCGATGAGTGGGCTTTACGCTCCAAGAATGTAAAGTTGTTGGTGAGCTTGCAATAATTTAAGCACAAACCAAAGAAAGTTCAAAAAAAAAACTTGCACAGACGGAATACTTTCTGTATCTTTGCACTATATTTAACTGAAAGAAGTAAGAAACTATGAATACAATTAATAACATATTAGTCGTGACTTTATGTCTACTGAGCAACGTGGTGTTGCTGGGGCAGTCAGGCTATGGTGTTAACTATTGTATAACATAAACAAGATACAATAACTAAAACATTAAAAGCCTTGACTAACCGTCAGGGCTTTTTTTGTGCCCAGTTCTTTGAAATAAAATATGTGCAGGTACCAAAGTGGTCGAATGGTGCAGACTGCAAATCTGCAAGTGAAAGCTCATCGGGGGTTCGAATCCCTCCCTACACTGGTAATCGATGTCAACCCACCTCTACGTGGTGATTGCTAGAAACAGGTGAAGCTGGCTAAGAGGTTGACGAGCGTTCTTTGATAATATTAGTTATGATGTCCAGATATTTCTGTGATGTTTTTGGTTTGAAATACTTTTGACCTGATGTATCTATGGTACAAAGGTCTATTTGGTTATCAATACAGGCTTTTGATTTAGATATATCATTATCTTGTATCTTACCTAACTTATCTACACCATATATGGGTTCATAGTGGAAGATGCCATTAAGTTCGATAGCTACGTTAAGTGATGGGATATAAATATCCAATTCAGAACCGATAGCGTCTTTCTTATTGAAGTCGATTGGTAAATAGTGGTAAGTTGGTTTTCGAATCTCACCTCAGACTCAAAATGCATCTGTAACTCAGTGGGAGAGTGCCTCTTTTACATGGAGGAAGGGAAGGTTCGGGTCTGGGTGGGGTACAGAATTTATTTAGTGATTTAAATTTGGGAATTGAAAATTAATTAGTATATTTGTTCCACGCCCAGATGATGGAACTGGTAGACATGACAGACCCCTGTGGTGAAATTGGTAGACACAATCCCCTTAAAAGGGATTGCTTAATGCGTGCTGGTTCGAGTCCAGTCAGGGGTACTATAAAGCAATTACTCTGATGAGGTATATCCGAAAGGCTATTAAGTCGGGTCAACTTCGGATTGGTTTGTAATGGTATATCCCATGGTGTAACGGTAGTCACATCACTATGACATGGCGAAAGAGAAGGTTCAATTCTTTCTGGGGATACTCTATTTATTAATATGAAGATTTATGGGTTATACGAGGAAACACTGTCCAAATCAAACATGAATGATAATTTTCGTAGGTGGTTCGGCAATAGTAAAGTTGTTGATGATTCTGGGAATCCACTAGTCGTTTATCGAACCCAAAAAGAAGAACACCCACATGGTGAATATAAAGAGTATAAGACTCTCTATGGTATCTACTTTTCTGAAGATAAAAATAGTACTAAGACATATGGTACGGTTACCGAAGGGTTTTACCTAAAAATGGAAAACCCTAAGATTTTAAGGGGCATCGAACACGATGAAATGTGGAACCTATCAATTATAACCAAAGATAAATACAATGAGCTTATGTCTGATGGATATGATGGTGCCATTTGGTTGAGGGATGGTAAGATGTATGAGCTTGTTGTATTTGATAAATCGAAGATTAAATCGGTGAATAACGATGGGACTTGGAGTGATACTGGTGGTATATATTCATAATGACAATATGCAACATATTTATATAAAATGAGACTACTACCATTACTTAATAATATATTAAATGAAAACTTCGGGTTAGAGCTAACACCAGAAGAAAAACGGGGTAAAGCTAAATATGTTGGTAGAAATGTTACTTGGTACGGATTCCCCAATAATATGATAGTAATCAATAAAGATGATGTCCACGGTATGTGGGGGAATGTATATGATAGTGATAAGTTAGCTCAAGTTGTTGATATGATTACCGATTATGACGCTAGAGACGCTGACACTGTAGAATTAGAATGTTCATATGGCTTAGGTGGTGTAACGACATTAACAGACATTGTAGAAGAACAACAGTCTAGCTATAGTGGAAACTTCACAACCGATTATGATGGTAAAGATGACCCAGCAACCACTGGTAGCGATGAATTAGATAAATACCTTGGTGTTGAATACATGGACGAATTGGATTTCATTTCTGATTTGGTATCAGAACCAGATATGGTAAAATTCTTTGGTGATAATAGGACATCAATAGCGAGAGGTACACAAACAGTGGAATCACTAACTAAGGCGTTTAAAGCATTATCACCTGACAATGAAGAGTATGAAGCACTAAAAGAGTTTTTACAGCTAGAGGTGGCACTAAAAGACGCTCAGGATAATAATAAAGGTGACTTTAATAAATTCACAGTACAATTGCGAGATGGACACCATAGGGTTATGGGTGCAATAGAAGCTGGTGAAGAATATGTATGCCTTAACCTAGTTGACGAAGATATAAAAAAATACAAAGGTAGATACCAATTAGTTAAGTGAACTACCCACCCACGCCATAGGCGATGAATATAAGATAGACTCTTATATGAATGGAACCATATCAGAAGCTGAATTCTTTAATAGTTTAGAGCAACTTCACGAAGGTATGGGAGACTATGAAGTCTAGGAAGAAACGTATTAGGTGGTACAAAGAGAATCTGTAACCTATTTATATACATGAAAGATAATATACGTAAATCAGTCCGAAAAAGTCTCCTAGAGTTTGAGGTACCTAAACCAAAGGTATCAACATTCATGAAGTTAATAAATTCTGCCCAAAGAGATGGGTATTTAACAGGTATGGGAGCTTCTTCGCAATACGTTATGGCTATGGCACATAAGATAGCTGATGCGTTTGATGCGTTACATCCTGAAGAACAAAAGGTGTTTAGAGACCCATACTACAAAAAATTCATAGATTCAATAAAGAAGTAATCATATGAAAGATGGTAACGTAGCTCAGTGGTTTCAGGACTTATGTCTGGTAGAGCAACGTGACTGAAAATCCGTGTGTCGTTGGTTCGAGTCCAGCCGTTACCACATTGAACTGGATAACATATTGTCTATTTCAGCTTAAAATGAGTAAAATAGATAATATATTAGCCAGAAATGGTTGATATAGGCAAAAATAGCCAATATATTAGCTATGGTTCTTTGACATCTTGGTTAAATGCTGCATAATGCAATTGGGTGACCAAAGATGGTTCCGATAAGAAGATTAAGAAACAACTTCTTGATTCATTCCTTACTGAAGGATGGATTAGAGGAAGAAAGAAATAACGGTTGATTACAGCAAACAAACTTCGGAGATAAGCGAAAGAGGATACCATGAGAACCTTCCATATGCTACAATGACGAAGATATGAGTGGTAGAATGGTGATTCAGCGCCATATTTATATGTATGGGAAAGGGGCGAAAAAAGATACACTATATCTATAAAATCACCCACACAAAATCGGGTAAGTTTTATTTAGGGATGCACTCCACATTCGATATGGATGATGAGTACATGGGGTCAGGGAAACTGATAGTAGCATCCGTCAAGAAGTATGGAGTAGAGAAACACACCAAAGAGATATTAGCATACGCAAAAAGCCGCATTGGTCTGGTTAAGCTAGAATCTGAAATGGTCACCGAGGATGTAGTAAGCGAGAAGCTTTGCCTCAACATGAAGAAGGGTGGACACGGTGGCTTTGCGGGTGAGAAGCATAAGAAGAAATTCCAAGCTGCTGGAAGACGTAAGCGTAAGGTCAACCAAATGAAGCGTAGAACCAGGAAGCGAGTGGCTAAGAGGAAAGCTAAGAAAAAAATACTTGATAAATCAAACAAAAAGAAGTAATTTTGCTACATGAGAAGTAATTTTAAACTAATACTATGCGACCTACAAGCGGATTTGTGCAAAGAGTTCGAGGAACATTTCGCTAACTACCCTAATGTCTCAGTACATAACGGTGACTTCATGAGATTGGAGTTCGATATCTCAAGATGCGTTCGCAAAACTTAGTACTATGAGTGAAACTGCCGTATGTTTTTAGTATCTTTGGACTCTAATCAATAATTAAAGAGACATTAATTAAGGGGTTGGCTGCTTTCCTCCCACCCACAGCAAAGCTGATGAGTGGGTTTCCGCAGTACTACAATGAAAACTGTATTACAATTTATTGCCGACATGCTAATCAAGAAAATGGAGAGAACAACCGATATGGTTACGTTCGCCAAATTGTATGACGCTGGTATGGAATTGAACGAAGTGGCATTTATGATGTTCGCCATTGAATTGGAATAAGTAAAAAATAGTTGACAGGTATTGAAATAACCTGTATATTTGTGTATGAAGAAATATCAACACGAAAGACGTTCGGCAGCTTTAGGTCGATTGGAAGCCCAGTTAGAATCTGGCAACAAAACAACCAAAAACGGTACCTCTGTATCCTTAACTGATAAGGACACAAAGCGAATCGATAAAGAAATTGCAACACTTAAAAGTAGACTATAATGGACTATCACAAAGATTTTGGTGGTGATAGAATCACCGATACACATCATTTTTTCTGGGGAGGACCTTTCTCTAATTGGTACCCTTGTGAAATAAAATACAAGGGGTTTACCTTCGCTAACACAGAACAAGCGTTCATGTGGGAGAAAGCTAACCATTTCAACGACCCGTTCGTAGCGACACAAATCCTCAATACACCTAGCCCACACGCTAATAAAGCGTTGGGTAGACAGGTTCAAGGGTTTGACGCAGAAGAATGGTCAAGAGTATGCTTCCAATACATGGTGGATGTTAATATCCCTAAGTGGGAGATTCTATCAGACTTTCTACCTATGACTGAAGAGAGAATCATTGTTGAAGCATCTGCTTATGACAAAATCTGGGGTATCGGTCTAGCACCACATGATGACAGAGTTCTTGATGAATCCAATTGGGATGGACAGAACTTACTGGGTAAAGTCTTGATGCAAATAAGGGATACTTCTGATTCTGAAACTATTTAATATTAAAGACTACTATGGATTACTGGGACGATGACTTCGATGGTGATGAATTCAACGGAGACGATGGGAATTTTGAGGGATTCGGCGATGGACGCAACCCTTATAACCCATTTACACCCAATTTTGGAGACTTCAATACTTACTTCGATGACGAAAACAGATTCAAATTCGAATCGTTAGGGGAACCAGACGAGAAGAACTCATTCGTAAAGGATGGTGTTGCATACACGGAATATAAATGGTACATCAAAGGTGGTACCACAATACGATACGTTGGTATCGATAACCTGCGTAAAGATGACCTATCAGATGGTATGTTAAAGTCTGACAGTCTATCCAACAGAGACCTTAATGCTCTATACAATTCAAACAACCCAATACCATATAACTTCTTGAGGTTATTATCAGCCAGTGCTGAACACAATGAGTCGATGCATAGAGATAAGGTACAAACACCAGAAGAACGTTTGGTTACTCTGGAAGAAGAGTTAGAGGTAGCAATAAAGGTGGAAGATTATGAAGGTGCAGCCCTTATTAAAGAGGAATTAACCGAGCTTAAGAAAACAGTGAATGGGTAATCTTGAAGAACAACTAAAAGACTTAGAAGCTAAGGTAGCTGACGTAGAAACTAGAAAAGATAAAGCAGTTAAAGAATGGTCTTTAGTATTAGCTTCAGAACTACGACAAGAGTTTAATGAAGCGACACTTGAATTGATAAAGGTGAAAAAAGAGATAGCAATCAATAGTCAAAATTATAGAGAAGCTGCCGAATTACGAGACCAACAATCAAAATTAGAGGGTAAAGATAGATTTATTCACTAACAGTAATCAGTTAATAATCAAGGACTTAGCAATTATTTTCAAAAAAAGTTCAGAACCTTCTCGGAAAAGTTTTGATGGACATCAGAACAATAATTAAAGAAGAGACAACAGCAACAACAGTATGATTACCAAACACGCAAAGATTGAATACGTATGGCTTGATGGTTACAAACCAGAGCCGACATTAAGAAGTAAAACTAAAGTAATAACATTAGAAAACCCTACCCAACCGATACAGTTCGAGGATATCCCTGACTGGTCATTTGATGGTAGTTCAACCCAACAGGCTGAAGGTGGTTCCTCTGATTGTATATTACGACCAGTAAAAGCCTATAACGATGTGTTTAGAAGTGGTAGGTCTCTCATAGTACTGTGTGAGGTACTTAACGCTGACCACACACCACATGAGTCCAACCATCGAGCCGATTTAGGTGATGGTGTAGAGTCAGAATCTATCTGGTTCGGATACGAACAAGAGTATACACTAATAGCTGAAAACGGTAGACCACTTGGTTTCCCTGATGCTGGTTACCCAGAAGACCAAGGTCCTTACTACTGTGCAGTAGGTCACGGTAATGTGACAGGACGAAGGGTGGTGGAAACACACATGGATATGTGCCTTGCGGCAGGTATTGAGCTTACAGGCGTTAATGCTGAAGTTATGCTTGGGCAATGGGAGTTCCAAGTGCTCGGAAAGGGCGCTAAGAGCGCTGCTGACGACCTTTGGATGGCTAGATACCTTCTACATAAGGTGACAGAGGAAATGAACCTTAGAGTAGAGTTTCACCCTAAGCCAGTTAAAGGCGATTGGAACGGTTCCGGATTACACACCAACTTCTCAAACAACGCTATGAGGACTATAGGTGGTGAGAAATTATTCACACAGATTTGTGAAGCCATGGGAGAGCGTCATAACGAAGCTATCCGAGTATACGGCTCAGATAATGAGCAACGACTTACAGGTAACCACGAAACTCAACATATCGATGAATTCAGTTATGGATTGAGTGATAGAGGCGCTTCAATCAGGATACCAATTGTGGTACCAGAGAATGACTGGAAAGGTTATTTAGAGGATAGAAGACCAGCAAGTAATGCTAATCCATATGATATTGCAAAAGAGATAGTAAGTGTGTTGAATAGGGTGAATGTCCCTATTTATATCAACGGAGCGTAAAACCCACGGGTCTTTAGCAAATGGGTAGTTCACAATTAAACACTACTATGGTTAATTTCGATGAGTTTGATGGAATGTACAACGAAGATGGTACATTTAACTACAACAATTTAGGTGACCCCGATGAGATACATGAGTTCGAGTTATCAAGCATTTAACAACTAATTTCAAAAAAGTTTCACTAAAAGCTTGCATTATCCAAAAAGATATGGTATATTTGTACTCCAATTAAGAAATGAAAATTTGCACTTTTTATTAAGTGCCACATATTTAAAAGAAATGGAAAACGTTTATACGACATATCAGGGAAAACAGCAACCGCAAGGCACGAAGCCGAGCGCACTGGATTTGTCGTATCTAGTTTTCTAACTTTATAGAGATAAAAAACACACATAGATATTGCGAAAGCCTCAGTGGAAACACTAGAGGCTTTTTTTGTTGCTTGTATTTTGACAACACTAAAAATAAAATACGGTTCTTTGATATCGTGGTAATTGAAAAATAAATTGAGAGGTAGCTTAAACTACAAAGCCCCATCCGTTGAGGATGGTGTATGAAGGTGTGAACCCTTCCCTTTCAACTAATATAGTGTAGTATATCAATTGGAAGATTACACCGTTTGGGACGGTGAGGTTGCTGGTTCGAGTCCAGTCTACGCTACTATGAATAACAAATAATATAACGGGTGGTTATGCAGATGGATATACAACGGTACCTTGGAAGTGTCGGGTGAGCCAGATTCGAATCTGGCTCACCCGACACTTGACATTTTTGTACTTTAAGCTTATATTTATATGTATGAGGAAAGAACGAAAATACAATTACATCTACAAGACCACTTGTAACGTAACTGGTAGATATTACATTGGTATGCATAGTACTGATGACCTGAATGATGGATATATGGGTTCAGGTAAACGCCTGTGGAATTCATTTAACTATCATGGAAAGGATAACCACTCAATGGAAATTCTTGAGTATCTACCGACCAGAAAGGAGCTTAAGAAGCGAGAAGCTGAGTTGGTCAATGAGGATACGTTGAAGGATGAGATGTGTATGAACTTGATGACTGGTGGTCAGGGTGGTCATGGGTTTTGGCATGAAGAACATAGGACAAATTTCATTAAGGCTGGTGCTAAAGCTTTTAGTGATAAATTTAAAAATGATATTGACTTTAGAGAGAAGAGATTGAAAATGTTAGCTAATAATAGTAAGGTTAATGTAGAAGAAGGTAAAATGGTACCACCAGACTGGACTGGTAAGAAACATACCGAAGAGACTAAAGAGAAAATGAGGAAGTCTAAGAACGTAGGTAAAGCCAACTCTCAATATGGTACTTGTTGGATAACCAGAGATGGTTCCAATAAGAAGATAAAGAAAGAAGACCTAGATGAATACCTAGAAATGGGTTGGATTAGAGGAAGAAAGTAGATACGGCAATTAGTTGTCGTAACTGCCGTAGAAAATGCGGCAAAAAATATAAAGGATGATTACAGCAAACAAAAAAATTTGACTCTTAATCAAAAAGTGATATGCAAATTGGCAAGCGACCAGACTTTTAATTCTATTATTTACCATTTACTTGAATTTCAAATATTTGGGTTTATATTCAGGATGGTCTATATTTATTAGTATGAGCATCAAACGGAAATTAAAGTCCTTACTAATAGAGAATGATATTAATACGTCACTTAGACGCATTGGTGACCAAGTGGCATCAAAACTGAAGTGCGACTCTAGAGGTTCATGTATTCATTTCGCTGAATTGTTCATTCAAGAAGTTGAAAAAATAAATCCAGACCTATTAAACCATTTCAATGTGATTGAAGGGTATGTATCCGAATTGGATTACCCGCAAGAACATACGTGGATAGAGTTACCCAACGGGGATACCATAGACCCAACCATAGCTCAATTTGGTAAAGACCATGAAGGGCATACCGATAGAATAGTTTATAGAGGTACTGGTATGGATTATTTAACCAACTACATGGCTCACGATGATACCTATGAAAAGGAGCGTGAGAACTTCCCAACAAAATATTTCAAATAAGTGAATATCGTATTTGGGTGCCGATGAAATATTTCGGTAACCCCTACTCACGAAACATTTACTGGATGATGCCCTAGTTTGTACCTAGGAGAAGGCGGCTCGATTCCAACCTACCCGACACTTGACTTTTCGTCTCGTTTACGTATATTCGTATTATGGAAGCTACATCAGAGGAACGTTGTTAAAATAAATGGGTATGCTTGGGGTGTGTGAATCCCGCCTGACAGAGAGTCGGGTACTTAAAAGGTTAAGGTACAGAAAGTTCACAGTATCACTGAAACTTCGAAGATGGGTGATATGAATGCGAGTAAGATACTGTTAATGTTATCGATGACAAAGATAGTAAGGTTCGAACCCTCCCATACCACAATTAAATATGCGATTGTAGTTTAACACTAGTAGTAAAACAACACCACTCCAGGTGTAGATGTTGATGCAAGCTCAACCAATCGCTCAACTCAAACATTCAGTATGGAAGAGTTCGTGTGAAAATTTAATCTATGAAACAGGAAGCCCATCCCATCGCCTATGGCGTGGGTGGGTAGTTCACCTTCAACAATATATTAATGGCGGTGTATTTCCCCAGTCTTCATATTCTATTATTTCCAAATTTGATTGAACGGTATCAATAATACAGAGGTTAGAAGGTAGTGGTCTGAATATGTCAGATTACATTCGTGACTTGATTGCTCGTGATTTACTGAATAATTGAACTATTTATATGTATGGACAAGTTAAGTAGATTAGTTAGGGAAGCTTTAGCCTTTGAAGGTGAGATAAATGAAGTCGATTGGGAAGATACCTTTCAGGACGTGCAGAAACGTTGTATGGCACCAGATGTTGTGGTGGACTACCTTAATAGGGTAAGAGCTAACGCAGGTAAAGGGTATGGAGAAAGAGAGAAGTTCGACAAAGGACAACCTTATGTACACGCTAAATCTTCATTCTACAAGAAAGAAGATACGGAAGTAGATATCGACCACTTCATCAAGAAAATGACAGAACCACCAATTAACGTGGTTAATACAAATGAAAAAATTCTCAAAAGTGGTGGACACCACGAATACATCTACAAAACAGGAATCCCAGCATTCCGTGGTATCGCCTACGACATTGCTAAGGACAAGTTTTATAGTATCAATACTTGTCCAGGTGCTGGTAGTTGTGTTGCTATCTGTTACGCAATGAAAGGTAGGTACCTGATGTACCCAAATTCATATGACAGCATGACCAGAAGATTGAATTATCTTCTGAATTACCCAGACAAATACGAAGCTCAAATGTACACTGAGTTAAAGGCTAAGTGTACGGAACATAAGGCTTTAGAAGGTTATAAATCTAAGGTGTTATTACGTTGGAACGACTCTGGCGACTTCTTTGCTAAGAGGTATGTCAAGATGGCTGAAGATGTTATTGCTAAGTTAAAGGCTGAAGGCTACAATGTTGACAGTTACGCTTATACAAAGGTTGCAGATGTTGCGGCTGATAGTGACGTTGCTTCTACTTTCTCAGCAGGTGCCAACAAGAAACAGTCAAAACAAGTGAAATCAAAGCAGAAAATGTCATTGGTTATTCCTAGAAAAGTTTTCCAAGGTTTGGACTTCATGAAAACGGGTGATGAAGCCGAATTGAAAGATAGGGTTGCAACCTTCTTCAACTTTAAAATAGAGGATGTTATTACTTATGATGAGTTGATGACAACACCAAAACAAGGTGACCCAAAATGGCATGTTATTGTAACACCAAATGATGGTGACGATGCAGCCTTCCGACCAGACGTTAAGAGCGTTCTACTTACACAACATTAAGATTAGGGTTGAAATTCTTATAGCTCTGTAGTATGTTTGTATTATGGAAAAAAATCTATTTAGTAAGGTGTGGTGAACTACCCACCCATCTTCAGTGGTTGGGTTTACGCTCCGTTATATAAAACAAACAATAAACAACAAGAATATGAAAAATGTAGTAATAGTAGACATTGATACTGACAGAGAACAAGCAGTACAAATTATGAAGCCATCAGGTGGTGGTGTTCCATCAAATGCTGAGGAAGCTCAAAACATGGTAGCAATGGATATTAGGTCATTGACCGAAGGTTTGGTAACATTGGTTATTGGCTCCCATTTGAATGACTACAGCAGCAAGGAAGACAATTTTGCTGACATTGTAGACCATTTAAGAGGTGGGCTTACCCTTGACGAAAATGGTATTGAAATAACAGACGAAGAAGTTGGGAAAAACGGGGGGTAAATGTTGCGAATTGTGTGAGTGAGAATAAGAGTGGACGAAATACTTATAATTGGTTACGAACATGACTATGTGAAGAAATCAGTTCACCACGTTTTAGATGAAGAAGGGTCAAATCAGTGATGAAATGAAGGCAGACCTGTCTGATGACGAAGCTTTGTATGACCCATATTTACTTACATGGGTTTTATGTCTTTAGTATTTTTTTCGATTATTGCAGGGTTAATTTACTCTGGGATAATATATGTCACAGTACCATATAAAATTATAGACCTTAAGGTAGCCTTTGGTTACTTATTAGGTGGTTCATTAGCGGTTGCAGGTGTTATGGGTGTACATGAGTTATTCCCATGGTGGTTAAGTTTGGGTCACGACTTAACAGTCTACCTATTCGATTGGTCACCAATCATCAATCTATTCAAACTACAATTAGAGAACTTTATACAAGTTGGTTTCCTTGAGGAATTCATGAAGTTAGGTGTGTTCACCTTGTATGGGTTTGTCAGGACAGAGAAAGGTGACCACCCAGTCGCTACCATGTTCTACATGATGATGATTAGTATGGGTTTCGCTTTGATTGAAAATTACGCTTATGCTATTGGTGCTTTTGGTAGTAATGCTGAATACCCATATCAGACGTTGATAATCAGGTCATTCACTGCAACGTTAGGTCATATGATATTTGGACTCATCACTGGATTCTGGCTAGCCTTGGGTAGAATACCAATTGGTACATACAGTAGGTCTTGGTTTGATGTTGTAGTTAATAAAACACCAACAATCAGGAGATGGATATTTATCGTAATAGGGTTAGTGGGCGCTACCTTATTTCATGGTCTATACAACTTCAATTTTGATACATTCGGTGGTGCTGTTATGGGTATCATATACTTACAATTGACAGTCGGGTTATTGGCTACTAGTTGGTGTTTCAAACACATAAATGACACATTTAGGAAATCCAAGAAAAAAAAGTTGACAGTCTCGAAATAATTCGGTTATTTTGTTTCATGGATTTAATATCAACACACGTAGTAAAACATTAGACTTAGGTGTACATGGAAATCTCTTCGGGGGTAGAATGTTTTTTAGGTTTACCGACATATTTATATGTAAAGGTAAATTATGTACGTATACGAAACAACTAATTTAGTTAATGGAAAAAAGTACATCGGTGTTTGTGTAAACAGTGATGAAGGTAAAAGAAGGCGATATTTAGGTTCTGGTAAATTATTAAAATTAGCCATTAAGAAATATGGTAAGGAAAATTTTAGTAAAAGGATATTGAAAGAATTTGACGATAAGGTTAGTGCTAGAGCATATGAAAGAGAGTTAATTGAAGAGTTAGACGCTATAGACGACCCAACCTATTATAATTTAGTTGCTGGTGGTTTTGGTGGGAGCATTAAAGGTGGTAAACTAACTGATGAGACGAAGAAAAAGATTAGTAAAGCGTTAACTGGTCGGAAACGTAGTAAGGAAACCATTAAAAAAGTTACTGAAAAGTTAAAGGGTTATGAGTGGACGGAAGAAGATATTGAGAAAAGGCGACAAGGATTAATTAAGTACCATCAAGAAATGACGGATGAAGCCAAAGCTCAACGAGGGTTGAATATTTCTAATGGTTTGAAGGGTAAAGAAGTAAAAGATAGTACTAAGATTAAACTGTCTAAACGTAGTGCTAAGTTGAGTGAGGATGAGGTTAGAACCATTTTTTTAGATAGAGACGCTGGCATGTCAGGCAAAGAGTTATCGGTTAAATATGGGGTTGGAATTAGTTCTATAAGTGAAATTTTAAATAGAAAAACGTATAAATGGGTGGAGATATGAAATTAATAAGTACCTTTGTAGTTAAAGCTAGTGACTTGGGGCTACATGGTAATTTGTTTGGTGGGCGAATGTTAGCCAAAGCAGATGAGGCTGGTGCAGCATTTGCATCTGAAGCCGCAAGGTCAACCATGCTTGTAACTGTATCCTTCGGTTCGGTAGAATTCAAGAGACCAGTCAAGTTGGGTCGAATAGTAAAGATGTATGGTGAAACGACAAAAATTGGTACATCATCCATATCAATCAACTTAGAAGCTAGGTCATTCAACACATTTACAGGTAAAGAAACGCCAGTATTCTCAACAGATGCGGTATTCGTAAGAATAGATGACGAAGGTTCACCAATTCCAATAGATAAAACTAAGATAGATGGGTAAGAAAGAATTAACGAAAGAAGAGTTAGAGCTTAAAACTAAAGCGCAATCTCTGACATCTGCGTTAAAGGTGTTATTAAATGATAGTCTCATGAGTTATGGCAGTTACAGGGAGTTAATTACCCCATTACTAAATAACTATAGGTTTGATATCACCAACCATATTAGTGACTATGATACTAATCGTATCATGACTGAGAAGGGTTATGCATCCAGATATCAATTAGAGGAAGAGATAGAGGAAGAGATGCGTAAGGATATGGAAGCCAAAGACTTGAATGAAGTGTTCGTTAACGAACTATTAGCCCAAGTGAAAACCAAGTACGATTACCTACCACATCTGGAGAAAGCCCTTGGTGCCAAGTTGGTGGCTGAGGTAAGAGGTGAGGAATACGTTAGTGATGAGCTTACTGCCGAGGAAACCGTTAATGATGCAAACGCTAACTGCTATTGTAACAAGGTTGTCGGTGCTGAAGCGTATGAGATTGACGATTGTTGTCGAATGAACGGTAAACAGTCATCTCAACAATGGGTTGGTCACAACAGTAAAGGTGAATTTTATGTTGAGACATGCTCATGTGGTATGATTTCAAAACCATATTTAGCTGGTGAACTACCCACCCACAGCAGAGCTGATGGGTTGGGCTTCAAGGGTCGCAGACTCACCTAATATAAATATTTTGCAACTGTCGAATATATTTCGTACCTTTGCCATCTAAAGGACGTAAAAATGCTATTAGAACAAATTACAGAAGACATTAAGACTGCTATGAAAAGCAAAGAACCAGCCAAGGTTCTAGTTCTTAGAACACTAAAGGGTGAAATCCAACGAGAAGCTTCAACACCAGATGACGCTAAAATCGTTGCATTGATTAAGAAGACCGTCAACACCATCAAGGAAACAACTAATGATGTTGAAGAAATTGGTATTCTTGAGGTTTATCTACCAACACAACTATCTTCAGTAGATTTAGGTGGTTTAGCTTACGAATATATCACTGAAAACAAGCTTGAAGGTGTGGCTGGTCTAGGTAAGACTATGGGACACTTCAAGGCGACCTATGGTGGTCAATACGATGGTGGTGAATTAAGTAAAATCGTAAAAGGACACTTAGGGGTATGATTGGGATGGGAAAGGAAATGAAGAACGAGGAAATGATGGAAGACGCGGTGGTAAAGATTACGGAGATTCTTGTCGAAAGAGATGGGGTGTTACCTGACGAAGGGATAGCTGAACCTGAATTGACTGAAAGTGAAGACAAAGAGTCTGAAAGTAAGGAAAAGAAGGCTACCAACTTCAGTAATGTTTTTAACGTAACGCCAGTTGAAATGGCAATCATAAACCAATACCTATTTGACACACATTGTTCTGGATTAGGTGATATGGATGTACCAAATTATGGTCATATCGGTGCAGATGGTAGAGTTAAGTTTGGTGGTTCGTTTGACCACAGTGGTGGATGGTGGTTTAACGTTAGTTTAACTGGCGTTGAGCACAAGTTGGTTATCCAGACTGTAACATATAAAGATAACTACGATAGACATCACACCCACGTGAACATAACAAGTTCAAGTCCAATGACATTCGACTCATTTACTGAGGTGTTCGATAACACTAAAAAGTTGGCTTTCAATAACTCCAGATTCAAAGGTAAATGCATTGAGGTCATTATCGATATGGGCGCTTTCCAAGGTATTAGAAACGTACCAATCAAAGAAGTTGTTGGTGACCTTGTATTGAACCGCACACAAAGGCGATTCATCCAACACTTTATAAATCGTGTTAAACGAGGTAGCACAGCAAGGGTGATGTTCAACGGAGTTCCAGGTACTGGTAAGACTGAGAGCATCAGAAAAATCATCAAAGAGTTGACACCAACGTCAACATTCATTATACCAGTATTCAGTACTGTAAGTGACCTTAAGATGATTCTTGAGTGCTGTGAGATATTCGATGATGGTGTTGTTATTATGGATGACATCGACCTTTACATCGGTTCCAGAGACACAGGTGGTGGAAGTGCTAATCTATTGGGTGAGTTCCTTGCATTCTTCGATGGGGTTAAGAAACGTAAAATCAACCTATTAGCCTCAACCAACGATAAGAGTTTGGTGGATAAAGCCGCAGAAAGACCAGGTCGTTTTAGCTTTGTTATAGACTTTGATTACTTGGAAGATGAGCAAGTGATTGAAATTTGCAAACTACATTTGGACAAGAAATGGCAAGTACAGGAAGTGTACGATAAATTAACTGGTAACGTAAACGGTGAGCAGGTTAAAGTAACTGGTGCGTTTATAGCTAACCTATCAAATAACATCAACGAGATGGCTTTGGACGCTAACGAAGATGAAGACATCGATGCTTGGACGTTAGAAGATACAGTTAACTTGATTGAGTCACTATACAAAGGGTTCTACCAAAGTCAAACAAGTACGGAAGGGGTGTTAGGGTTTCAATTCGGTAACAAATAACGATATGGAAAGAGTGTGCAAAACATGTGGGTGTGAACTACCCACCCACAGCAGAGCCGATGGGTTGGGCTTCAAGGGTCAACGCTCCGTCACATAAAATAAATTTGGTGGTTTGGAAATAAACCGCTATATTTGCAGTATCAAACTAAGAGGATAAAATGGTAAACTTAAAAACGGAGTACAACCCAGAAGATTATACGGTAGGTGTACTGGTGGGAAGTTCCATCATTCAAGAAGTCTAAGCAAGGGATGCCTAAGTTGGTTAAGAACGATGATGGTACTTACCGAACAGTTACTAGTCACATGCCTGAATTCGACTCTGTTGAAGATGAGCTTGTAACGGTGTTTGAAAATGGTAACATCTTGGTTGATTACACTTTCGAAGAAATTAGAGAAAGAGCGAGTATTCACGAAGAAACTCTGGAATTAGTATAACTGGTGTTCAAAAACACCACACATATGGAGTTAGTGAAGAAGAATAAAGGGGTAATCGACCCACACTTCTCCAAAGATGGTAAGTTCATATCACCATATGCCAGATTTGAACCTACCAGTGAAGGATGGATAATGGCGTTGAAATTTTGTAAATTATTAGATGATGAGTGAGAATGTAAATGAAGCTAAATGGATTGATGTTACGACACCAGCAAGATTGATTAAAACTTTCAGACTTGGTGAGTACCCAGAGTTGATTCATATTATCAGGACTGGGTTTAATGATAAGTATATCGTGGTTTACGAGGATGCTTATGAACTACATACTGGGAAAACTGAAATGATGAACAAGGCGCAAGTGGAAGAAAAGTTTGGGATAACATTATGAGTCTATTAAAATCATTTGATAACGCCTATGCTGATGCTATCCGAAAAGGGTGGGATTACATCTATGTATTCATGCATAAATAAGAAGTTTTCAAGGTTACCCCACATTTATATGTAAACGTAATAATATGGGAAAGGTAAAACAATGGACTAAAGAAGATGAGTCTTGGTTAATTAATAATTATGGTACGGTTAATTTTGGGGAAATCCTTATTAAGTTAGGGAGAACTAAAAAAAGTGTGGTAGTTAAGTTAAGTCGTTTGGGTGTCACTAAGAGGTTTTGGACTAAAGAAAAGGAAGGGGTGTTAATTGATAATTATCATCTAGGTAGGGTTCATTGCGCTAATCTGTTAAATATAACCCCAACGCGAGTAAGTACCAAGGTAAGGCACTTGGGCTTATTTGTTCGCAACGTGGTTGATATTGATGAATATAAAAGTGAGGTGGGTTCTTACATTTTGGGGTTATTATGGGCTGATGGGTATGTGAATAAAATAAACAATTATATTGCGTTAACAGTGACTAAGGAGGATGGGTTGAATCTTAAAGACCTATTTCTTAACCTTGGGGATAATTGGAAGATATATGAGAATGATAGAACCAAATACAAAGGGAAAAATTCTATTACAATTGGATTAACAAGCCCAGAATTAAGTGAATTCTTGAAGCGCATGGATTATGCAAATAAATCTACAGTTGGGGCTGATAAAATATTAGAATTTTTACCTAAAAATTCTCACCCCCACTTTTTTAGGGGGTTGATTGATGGTGACGGTTGTTTCTATTTTAATAGTAGGAATAGTTGTAGACAATTTACAATAGCATCTTCATACGACCAAGATTGGGGATATTTAGAGCGATGGTTAGTAGGTTTGGGGGTTAAATATACCGTGAATAGGTATAAAAAAAGGAATAAAAATACTGGTAAGATTAATGCGTACTCCACTGTACGAGTTTTGGGTGGAGAAATACTAAAATTGGGACTGATTTACGACCAATATGATAATATAGGGCTTAAACGTAAGTATGATAAATTTATAGAAATTGAAGAAAGTTATGATAACAAGAGCCTTTGAAAATGCGTTTAGATTGAAAGGTGAACGTGAATGGTCATACATTTATGTGTTTATTGATTTACATAGTACTCTAATCAAGCCGAACTACAAAGCTGGTGAAATCCTAATGGAGTTCTACGATGGTGCCTTAGAGGGGCTTAAAATACTTAATGACGCAAAGGACACTAAGATTATCATGTACACCTGTAGTCACCCTCACGAGATTGAGGAATATAAACAACTATTCGCAACACATGGTGTGAAATTTGACTTTGTGAATGAGAACCCAGAAGTAACAACAACCCCACAAGGTTATGGTTGCTATGATATGAAGCCTTACTTCAACGTATTGATTGATGATAAGGCGTCCTTTAATCCAGAAACCGAGTGGGATGAATTATTGGAATACCTTCATGGTAGATACGGTGCGCAGGTTAAAACCCCTGAAGACTGGTATAACACCACAAGTAAGAAAGCTGGTATAACCATTTTAGACCCTGATGGTTGGAGAAATGGTAGGTATGAATTTGAGTGGTATGAAGAGTTGGTCACATACGAAGAGTATGAGAATAGACTAGCTCAATGCACCTGTATGTGGAAACCAATTGAACGTGTTTAAAGTAATCATAGCTGGTACCAGAACGTTCAACGATTATGACCTATTGGTTGAGTCTTGTGATAAGTTACTGGTCAACAAACACCCAAATATTGAGATAGTGAATGGTGGTGCTCGTGGAGCTGATAGGCTTGGTGGTAAGTATGCTATACAAAAGGGGTATAAAATGAAGAAGTTCGCTGCTGATTGGGACGAATATGGGCGCTCTAGTGGGTATATTCGTAACGAAGAAATGGCGCAATACGCAGACGCCCTAATTTGTTTTTGGGATGGGCATTCCAAAGGTAGTGGGCATATGATTAACTTGGCACGTGAATATAAACTTAAGGTAAGGGTAGTTAAATATTAACATTTCCAGCATCTTTTCCACATAACATAATAAAAGACTTAAAAGAACAAATCGCCCCCCCCCCATATAAAAGACTTGCTTTATCGAAAATAATTCAGTATCTTTGTTTAAAATTATTTATATGTCTAATATTAAAGTAGAAATAACAGAAGACCACATTAAGTTGGCAAGGCAGTTAATATTCAGCAGTCTAGAAAACGTGATATTTGCTGCCGAGGAAGAGAACGGTTCACAATTCGGTGGTGATGACCTATTACGAGATATTGAGGTAATATTAGAAGGTGTTCCAGAAGGTGGAATTGACCCATTTGATGATGTTCCTGAAATAACTGAAGAGAAGAAAGAGTATTACGAGAAATTGTATGCTGAACTACCAACAGTACTTGAGATTATCTTAGGGTTGGCTACGTTTGAAACTGGTCACTACAAGAGACGTTTCCATATCCGTAGAGGTAGTTGGAAGAAGTACACACCAAAGGCAGACGACATATACACCAGAAAATTAGTTGACTAATGGACTTAAAGAGTAAGTATTACGCATATGGTAGTGGTGGCATTGGTGTAGCCGCCGCAGAAGCTATTGTATTTGAAATTATGGCTGACTTTACTGACAGACGAGGTTTAAGACAAGAGTGGGATAACATAGATGATGACATACAGAATGAAATCATACAAAAATGGGTTTCGATAGCGGCAGCTAAAACAACTGACACCTACGACCCAACATCAAACGTACAAGAATCAAATGTCTAAGAGAAAAACATCATACGTAATAGTAAAGGATTACATCAATTCCAAAAATATAACAATCCCAACGATTATAGTTAATAACGTGAGTGAAATCATGGAGTTTGAAGATGAGACATCGGCTATCAAAACTGCTGCCATGTTTGAAGCTAATTCAGATTCTGGTTGGAAATACACAGTTAGAAAGATAGGGTGAGCGAAGACGAAACCCACTAAGAGACCAACTTACCGAAATGGTTGCATATTTGTTGGCTAGTGTGCGAACCACAGACCAAGAAACCATTGAGAGTTACACAGACTCAATCTGGAATGGATTGTTTTTTGATATTACTAAGGAATGGTCTGAATACAAGAAATTCCTTCAAGAAAAGTACCCAGCACCAGAGGGTGAGGAATGGGGATTCACCTGTGAGCACCATAAGAAAATAGATTCGTTATTAAATAGATAATAAGTTTGGTTATCTCAAACAAATCCCGTATATTTGTGGTGAATTAAAAACGGTAGATGGACAATAAATCAATTATTTTTTCTGTAGATGGAAACCTAGCCTTACGTGATGAGGTTGTTAACTTTATCAGAACAAACTTGAAAGAGATTGATAAAGGGCAGATGAACAATAGGGTGTTCAAAGATGGTGAGGTGAATGTTGATTTCGCTGATACCGTTAGGGGTAAACGAGTTTACCTTTTGAGTTCACCCAATACTGCCGAAGAAAGAGAGAAACTAGAGTTCGCCATTGATGCGGCTCGTAGGGCATCAGCCAAGGAAGTGATACCAATCCTTCCATATTTCCCATATGCTAGACAGGATAAGAAAGACCAACATCGTGGCGCTATCGGTGCCAAGGTGTTTGCTAGAATTCTGGAAATGGTGGGCGCTACCAAGGTTATCACTTTGGAGTTACATGCCGAGCAAATTGAGGGGTTCTTCGAGATTCCAGTAACCAACATTAAAGGTCAATACCTATTCACCAACTATATTGGTGACATTGCTAAAGAGCATAAGGGTAATATAGTACTGGCATCTGCTGATGCAGGTGGTGGTAAACGATTGGAGAAGATGGCTGGAAGCCTATTGAGAAATCATAAGATTGATATACCGTTGGTATTTGCCCATAAGACAAGGGTTAAGGATAACGAGGTTGCCGAGATGAGAATTATCGGCGATGTTGAGGGAATGTACGTCATCTTTTTAGATGACCTTCTTGACACAGGTGGTACGTTGTGTAAAGCGGCAGAAGCTGTCATGGCTAATGGTGCTATTGGGTGTGAAGGTATCGTAACCCACATCGTGGGTAGTGGTAACGCAGTTGAAAATATTGCGAAATCACCACTCAAACTTATCATGGGTTCTACTTCATTGGTAGCACCAGACCACGTTAAGTTTAAAACGTTGACCATAGCAGAAGAGATTGCCAAGGTTATTATTGCTGAAGATTATCACATAAGTTTAAGAAGAATACAGGAGAAATTGGGGAACTAGGATGAAGGACTATTTGTTTACAAAGGAATTGGTGGATAAAGCCCACAATGGTGATTTAAGCGCACAAACTGAAATGTATCATAAGTTACGTACTGTTATGCTACCAATAGCTAGATACTACTTTGGTAATAATATTATCGTGAGTGAGATGATACAGGACGCAAATATCAAGATACTCAAAAGACTTGATAAAATTCACCACAAAGCGTTAATTGCTTATGCAAAACTAACCGTTAGGAACGGTTGCATCGATTGGCTTAGGTCAAGTGGTTCTAAGGTAAAACGATTTGTATATCTTGACAGTGAGTTTGGGGGTGAGGGTGACTATTTAACCCCACTTGACAGATTAATAGCACCCCAAGAAGCGGATGATGATGACGAGGATGGTATACTTTATGACCCAAATTTGGTTTGGGATAAGTTACATAAAGCGATTAATAACTTATCACCAGTATATCAGAAGGTATTCAAAATGTATTACCTTGATGAGATGCCCGTAAAAGAAATTGCTAATGAATTGGGTACTCACAAAGGTAGTACGAAGTCCAATTTGTTCAAAGCTAGGGCAAACATGAAAGAGAAGTTAGGCTCATACGATACGGTTATGGGGTGAAACCGCATATAATGTTGCAATTACCAAAACTATTCGGTATGTTTGCTTCATTAGTCTTCGGACATAACAATACAACAACAACAACAACATGAGGTTTAAAAAATTAACTGAAGAGCAAATTCAGTACATTACAGAGGTGTTCACCACTGGTGATATGTCTTGGGACGAGAGAATCGATACGATTAAAGCGTTTGCTGATATAACCGAAAGGACTACAAGAAAATGGTTAGTCAAATTAGGTTTGTCCAAAACTAAGGAACCTGTTTCACCACAATATGAAGCAGCCAAGAAAAAGAAGATTAACAAGAAGGTTAAACGCTTTCTCATTACATGGGGTCAATGCGATACGCAACCACATGAGCAGTTCATTGACAATTTGGAAGCTTATGCCAAGGAACTTGGCGCTGATATTCACGTTATTGCTGGTAGATACAAAAGCCCGAATAGCTTAAAAACATCAGCTAAAATAAAAGCTACGGAATCTTGGCATTCTAGGTTGGTTCCATATCTGGATGCCAACAGACACAACCTACATAAGTATTTATCAATCTTATCTGATGTTAAGACACAACCAACGGCTGTGAATCCATTAACCTCATTAGAGTCGTTAACGACTGGAGAGTCTGGAATTGTGGGACACCCAAGAGTTCACCTAAAAACGTTACCCGTTTTAGATTCAACCAAACCTAGAATTATGATGACAACTGGTGCGTGTACGGTTAAGAACTATACAGACAGCAAGGCGGGTAAGAAAGGTGAATTCCACCATACATTAGGTTTCGTAGTTGTGGAGGTCAAAAATAAAGAAGAATTTTTTATCAGACAAGTAACGGCTGAGGATAAGACTGGTAATTTTATCGATTTGTATTATGAGGTCAATGAAGGTAAGGTTACTAAGATTAAAGAATGTTTGGCATTAGTTAAGGGTGATATTCACTACGGTAATCATGACCCAAAAATTTTGAAGTCGTCATTCAAAAAATTAGTCCCTAAAATAAATCCAAGAAAAATTATATTACACGATGTGTTTGATGGTTATAGTATAAACCATCACGAATCTAAAAATTTCGTTAGACAATATCAAAATGAGGTGAATTGTACAAATTCTTTAAAGGTCGAAATTGATAATTTAATGAGTTGGTTGGGTACCATTAAACACCTTAATATCGTGATTGTTTTTTCAAACCACGATGACTTTCTGACCAGATTTATTATCAACGGTGACCCCAAAAAGAATGTTAAAAATGCGTTAGAGTATATGAGGTACGCTAAAATACTTTTAGAGGGTGAGGCTGAAAACGGGGTAATACCATACATCATTAATGATAGGTTTGGTAATATTAAATGTCTGGGTAGAAACGAGAGTTTTAAATTAGGTGGTTGGGAATTAGGCATTCATGGAATGGATGGTGTTAATGGTTCTAGAGGTGGGATACAGCAATACAAACGACTAAACTCCAAAGTCATTACCGCACACTCTCACTCGCCAGCAAGGTTCGATGGGGCTTTAGCCGTTGGTTGCAATACTGCATTAAGAATGGGATATAACAACGGAATAAGCACCTGGGCACATAGTGATGTTATCATCCATAAAAATGAGAAAGCGCAACACATTTTTTATAATTCGGAAGGTGAGTTTACAACGTTTAAGTGAGAATCGATAAGACCGCATTAACGTCTTCATCGTAGTTTATTTTTATGAGGCTTATCTATAAAGTTTAACAAATAAATATGGATCATTTTTTTTTATAGCAAAATCTAAATTTATTTTACTAGGATAATTATCACTATAATAAAAATCCTTTATAACTTCATTTCCAAGATACTTTGTAAAATCAAGTCTTAAATTTTTATAATTATCAAAGTTTTTATAAATATAATATAATATTTGAATTTCACTACAAAAAGAATGAGAACCTATATTACTATCAAATTCATGACAATATTTTACAAAATCTATATCTTCTCTCATTACTAATTTATTTTCTTCATTAATATCAGCATTAAATAGCCCATTTTTACCAAATAAAAGAAGTTTTTCAATATTAGAATGAGAACCCAAAAAAAAGGTATCCGGAGAAAAATACAATGTATTTGAATTAATATTATGTAATGGTTGTAAATTTATAATTTTGGTTGAAAAAACTCGTGTAATACCTATTAAATCATAATTAATACTGTTTTTTTTAATATAGTCATCATATAATTTAAAAATTATATATCTTCGATACCATAAATTACCTGCATTAAAAAATGATTTTCTGTTTATACTTAATTTCATTTTATCATATCCTAAAAATCTAGGGTTGGTGGTGGCATTTACAAAAGGATCAAAAATATTTTTGTAATTTATCATTTTTTCTTTATCATTTTCATGATATTGTGTTAAATCTTCCCAATAAGATATTAGTTGTAATTTCATATCATATTTTTTTAAAATTTCCTTAACTTTATCTATTCTTGATGGGTCATTTTTATGTGTCAAAATAAATATATCTATTTGACATACACCAAATAACTTTTTTAATTCTATAATATTATTTTCAAATAATGTTATATCATTATTCATTACTTTATCAAACTGTGATAAGAAACCAAACTCTAAAAAAGCAATTCTTTTCTCGTTATTAAAATCAATGTATTTTGCCATGTGTTGTTGTCGTATTGTTGTGTTATATCTACTTATATAAATATCTACAAATCAGTTATTTACATAAACCTTCCTATTTTCTTTATAATATTTATTACATCCATCTTCATCAGATGCTTTATCCTTCCAGATATGGTCATATGTTGTTCATCACACACCTTCTTAAACTCAGCCTTCAATTCTGGGTCTACTCGCAGTATTATTCTTTCGATTTGTTTATCCATTGTACGTACATTTAATAATAAATATGAGACAAACTTGTAAAAGTCGATAAAATTTTGTATCTTTGCAGTATGACCGATAAAACCAAAGAGTTTCTTCAGAAGTTAAAGGATAAGGGGCGCTGAAATTTCAGTTGTAGCGCATTGCCGACAAGAAGAGTTTACACTAAGCTACGGTAGTTCGGAAGGTGTGACTAAAGAAACTTGTGAAACGGTTAGTCTATACGTAGACCGATTATGCACAAACGAACAAGCAAATAAATAATCAACATAAAAATTAAACAAGATGAGTAAAAAAGACGTAACATTTGTAAGAGTAGAAGAAATGATTGAATTGTTATCTGAGTACAATCCAAAAGCTAGAATTTATATGCTTGACGATAACGCAAAGCGTGACCGCCATTTTGGTTTGGCTCAGGTGGGTCTTGGAAGTAAAATGGAAGTTAAAGAACTTGCTTTAATGTTTGAACCAGAAGGTGTATTAGAAGACGCATAATGGCGATAGTGAGAACATGTGGTTTATTCGTTATCAATGACGAGGATGGGGTGGTGTGCTTGCACCCTACCTATCACGCTATTGATTTCTGGTCAATACCAAAGGGTGTGTTAGATGAAGGTGAAACTGAACTGGAAGCAGCCATACGAGAAACGTATGAGGAATGCAACATCAATTTCGACATCAACAACTTGGTAGTTAGAGAGTTAACACCGCAGAGATACAAGCATGGTAAGAAGAAACTATGTTCATTTGCGGTACTACAACGAGACAATCCTGACATTGATTTCAGTGAGTTTAAGTTGAGGTGTAATTCGAATGTACCTAAAGAGCGAGGAAATTTCCCTGAAGTAGACGCATTTGGGTGGGTACCGATTAAGAAGGCTAAATTGTTCTTACATTACCCACAAGTATTAGCATTAAAAGAGTTGTATATGGATAAATTGTTGCAACCAATAAAATTTTGTGGTAGTTTTGTAGAATAATGGCTAATAAGCGAAGAGAAATACAAAAGAAGAATAAGCTTAACAACCAAATCCGATGTAGTGAGGTTAGGTTAGTTGGTGATAACGTTGATGCAGGTAAAGTAGTTACCTTAGAGGAAGCTAAAGAGCTTTCCATGAAGTTAGGTCTGGACTTGGTGTTAGTGAACGAGAAATCGGAACCCTACATCTGTAAGATTATGGACTATAATAAGTTCCTATTCGATGCAAGTAAGAAACCATCTCAACCCAAACCAAAGCCAATCAAGGAAATGCGGTATACACCAAATACCGATGACCATGATTTTGACTTTAAGTTGAGGCATGTAAAGAGTTTCCTTAGTAAGGGACATAAGGTGAAAGCCTTTGTATTCTTCAAAGGTCGTGAGTTAGATTACAAGGATAAGGGTGAAGCGATGTTGCTGAGATTATCAGTAGCAGTTGAGGGTGAAGGTGTGCCAGAGAGTATGCCAAAATTTGAAGGTAGGAAATGTACTATAATATTAAAGCCGAATAAGAAGTAATGAAAAATAAGAGGATGGCGGTCAAAACTGAGCGTCTTAAAAAGAGTAAGAGGTACCCAAAGTATTGGAAGTACGCAATTGATATTATGGAAGTAGATGGGACTATCCACACTACTCCAGCATATGGTACAGATTTAGAGGACGCACTGACATCGGTTCATCTAATTGAGAAGAGAATGTGGTTAATGAGGTTCTTCAACAAGGTACCACAATGGGTAGCCTTTGTGGTTGGTGGTATCCTTATGATTGGTGCCGCAATATTATCTGAATATTTCTCAAGTCCTAGTTGGGTCATTGGGGTACTTGGTTCCATATGTTTAATTGGTGGTGGCTTATACTACGTTAATGGTAAGATTGAGAAGCATATGGTTAATATGAACGAGTGAACTACCCAACCACTGAAGATGGGTGGGTTTTACGCTCCGTTATATAAAAAAAATATGACTGACATAGATGCAATAATGGATACGATTGACACTGTAATAGAAACCAGAGAACAAGAATATCTGGACAATCTATTAATGAAGAAGGGGTCTATAATGACCTCAACTGGTAAGTACATCAACTTCACAGACATTAACCCTGACGACATATGTATTGAAGACATTTCGCATGCTTTGAGTATGCAGTGTCGATTTGGTGGTCACTTACCTAAGTTTTATTCGGTAGCCCAACACAGTGTTCTCTGTTCCCATCTGGTAAGTGAACCTTATGAGTTGGAGGCGCTGATGCATGATGCTTCTGAAGCATACATGTTGGACATACCAAAACCATTGAAGAATCTATTGCCAGATTACGAAGCATTAGAGGAAACGATGATGGATGTTATATCCAAGAAATATAATATTTCACACCCATTGGATAAGCAAGTCAAAGTTGTAGATGCGCTTATGCTAAGGGTTGAATTTAAGTCCATTATGATGGGTGCTGACATCTTTGAGGTTTGGTCACAAGAAGAGGCTAAACGAAGATTCACAGAGCGATACATCGAGTTAACGAAATGAGTGAGTATTTACATATATGTTCGATAAAGTTAAGACGAGAAGAGGGAAATTAGAAGATGGGTTGAAGGGTATTTTACCTGAAGAAATAGAGGATGTTGATGCAATATTGGACTTGGTGGATATCTATGAACAGGACAACTTAGATACCATTGGTAAATGCAAACGTGATAAGAGTCTGGAATTAAAGAGAATCAACGGAGCGTTGAAGCAATCTATAGATGCTCACGGTCCTATCAATAAAGTATTAATCGGTTCAACTTCCAAGCGAATTTACGGAGCTTTACTTTTAATTGAAGAAAAAAAGATACCTAACGCTTATCTTAGCGTTAGGTATGTTGTAATAGGGTTGGTGATTGGATTCCTGATTGGGTTGATATTCTAACTTTACATTTATAATCGTTTCATTAATATTAAACTACTCAAAACCAAAGTACGTGAAATTAACCCCATTTAAAGTAACTAATCGGTATACTGACAGAAGCACTGGCTCTATAAACAAGTACCTTGCAGACATCTCGAACGTTGGGATGTTCGAATCAGCAGATGCTGAATACGAGGTTGCTGTGAGAGCTATGGAAGGTGATGTGGGCGCTCAAGATGAGTTGGTGAACCGTAATCTACGTTTTGTAGTAAGTGTTGCTAAATCTTATCTTAGAGAAGGGGTTTCATTGGGTGATTTAATAAACGAAGGTAACATCGGTCTTATAGAAGCGGCTAAACGCTTTGACCCAACCAAAGGTAACAGATTCATATCATATGCTGTATGGTGGGTAAGACGAAATATTATGAGTTTCTTGGGTAATACATCTACAACCATCCGTATACCAATTAATAAGCGTGATGCTATTGCAAGGGTTAATAAGCGTTTGGCTCTGGTAGAACAAGAGTTAAGTAGGGCAGTAACCTATGAAGACCTTATTGGTGAGACTGTTGAGGATAGTAGAGACTCTTTGGAGAACTTGAATGATATAGCCCAATTGAAGGTTTCATCAATGGATAAACCATTGGATTTGGGTGATGGTACTGGGTCAATGTATGACGTGATTGCCGATGATTCATTTGGTGGTGCTGATTCATTATTGGTTGAGAATGATACCACCGAAATGATTGCTAAGGTGTTGAATTCACTTAATGAAATCGATAGGGTGGTACTGGTCAAACGATTTGGTTTGGATGGTGAACCTGCGTTGACTTTAGCTGAGTGTGGTAAACTACCTAACGTGAACATATCAAGAGAACGAGTAAGACAAATTGAAGCGAGAGCATTGAGAACCATTGAAAGGAAAATGCCTCATATCGCAGATTATTTATACGTAAATGGTTAAGAAAGAACAAGTACCTGTTAGATTCCCTAACGAATCATACGCAATTGAGATTCCATTAGATTGGGATGACATTGAATTTGAGAAGGTTTTCGATGACGTTAGCTTTGGTTGGTTTGGTGGTCAAGAGGGTGGTATCTGGGTTAACATAGAAAACAAGTATATACCCAAAGAGAAGTTCCCACCAGTAGAGTGAGTTTTACCAGTTTGTTTCATATTTATATGCGTATAATACGACTAAAATGGCAAACGACAAGAATTTCATCAAAAGTGTACTGAGAGAAGGGTTCGGGATAACCGAAGAACCTAAAGCGCCTGAAGAGGGTGAAACTAATAGTGATGGTGAGGAAATGGCATCTGATGGTGACTATGATAGGGTTAACGGTATCCTTAAGAATGACCTTATTAATCACGCTGGCGTAATTAATCTATTGTGGGGCAGTAAGAATGCTACAATGAGAAGTAAGTTCAGAAAGATGCTTTTGCAAGAACCTAATGACTCTGGCGGTACATACGCATTCACCAAGGTTGACATGAGTAAATTGATTTCCATCTTGGATAACTTGCAGAAAGAAGTTCATACGAACATTAAAAAAGGTGATTACTAAGCACAAAAGATAAAGATACAACAATTGGAAAATGCTTACATCTAATGGTGTGAGCTTTTTTTTTACCTAAAAGTTGTATAACTCAAATTAAATGCTTATATTTGTTCTATGAAACAACAATGGTTATGGGCGAAATTGCACGAGAGTGAAGAATGGGACGAGTATCCACTTGGAATCCTATACAATTATTACGAACGATTGTTATTGTTCGACACTATCAGTAAGCGTAATTTGGATGAATGTACGGTAAGTGGTATAACCATTTATGTTGGCAATCACAAAGCTGACCTCTTAACTAAGATGAGGGCGATTGTTACACACAATCTCACAGCCTTAGAGATTTCAATTGCAGGTAAAGAAAACGATATTTCAGAATGTGTATTCGGTGACGAATCTTACTTTTTAAACTAAACCCAATGAAAAAGACGTTCATTAATAATTCACTGGCTAATAGCCACAAACAACTCATTTCAGAAACACCTACTATAGCCCCAGTTAAGGGTGATATCGGTGGGTTTTCAATTGAATTCACGACTGGTACCGACACGGTTAGTCATGAATCAATCACATATCGTGATGAACTGAGTAGAGATGCAGACCTTGAACAACTACTTAAATTATTGTCGTAATGGATAATATCGCTTGGGGCGATAACGGTGTATGACCCTAATTACATTAAAACTTTATTGTAATTATGAAAAAGAAAATAGCAGTTTTTACAGTACACTTCTTAATTTCTCGATAATATTCTCATTATACAGAGATTGTAAACAAACTAATGAAATGATAAGAATAAGCAATTTAATTGACGAGCTAGAAGCTTTTAAAGAGTTAAACGGTGACCTGATTGTAGTATCCAAAGAAGATGGTTTCGGTGGGTACGCTATTTGTGCATCTGCTGGTATTTGTGAGGAAACAGAAAATGTTGGTGGTTACGAGGTAGCCCATGGTGGCGAGGGTGGTATGGTAACCGATGAAATGATTACTGAGTTATTCCCAGATTGGGATGGTGACCATGATAGGTTGGATGCTGAAGACCCACAAGTTTCGGTTGCAGTATTGGCAGTTGGTAACATGATATGCTCAACGTAACCATAAAACCATTTAGGAATGAGATACCAGCAATCAAACCCTATTACGAGATAATGGCTAAACGATTATTGTCCAGATTGTAGTAAGCAAAAATGTGCTAAATCAGTGTATCACGGTAGTCAACCACCCACCCACAGCAAAGCTGATGAGTGGGTTTCCGCAGTACTACAATGAATGTAGTAACTTGCATGGTAACGATTAAACCAGTATATTTGTAAAATGACACCAGTAACATATAAAGGCGTTGTGGTTGGACACATGGATACGGATGACGTATGCATATTCAATGACACCGAGGAAGCTAGAGAAGTGAAAATGAGGTTAAACAGTAAACAAACTGTTGGTATCTCATCCAGAGCCGTAGGGGTTTTGGATAAAGATGGTAAACCTGAAAGTAACGAACCGTTTGAGTATACAATCATAGAACCATTGGATTAATGGAAGGGGTTTCCATCGTAATATTAGAACAAGCCAAGGAATTCAAAGAAAGGCAAAGTAAAGCCCGTAAAGGGAGAGTATTAACAGAAGACCATAAACGTAAAATTAAAGAAGGTCTTCAGAGGAAACGAGAAAATGGAACTAGCAATAGTTAAGTATATAAAAGAACATGGTTTAAGTAAGGCGTTGGAAGACTTCAAACTTAAGGTGCGTGTGTACGATAAAAAGTTACTTCTCAAATATGACCCGTTGGCTTCACCATTTGGTAATAGAGAAGTCGAAGAATGTAGAGGTCTTGTCTTAGAGAGAGATACTTGGAAGGTTATGTCACTTGGGTTCACCAAGTTCTATAACTCTGCTGAGGGTCACGCTGCCAAGATTGACTGGTCCACTGCCAGAGTCTTGAAGAAAGAGGATGGTTGCTGTCACGCTGATACAGTTCTTAAGACTGAAGATGGTGATATGACCATAAAAGAAATTTGTGATACTGAGTACACAGGTAAGGTTTTATCTTACGACATCGAGTCTGGTGAAGTAGTATACGATGAAATCGTAGCCCACTCTACCAAAAAGAATATCAACAATTGGTATGAAATTGAATTGGAAGATGGTTCTACCGTCAAACTGACTGGCAACCATAAGGTGTGGTTACCTAAATTAAAGTGTTATAGGGCAGTAGAAGACCTTACCGAAGATGACGAATTCTTAGTCTTAGAAAAATAATTAGTATATTTGTAAAAAAAAAAAGAAAATTTAAAAAGTGGTTTTTATTTAATTAAATGAACTTATTAGAATTATTTGCAGGATCGAGAAGCATAGGGAATGAAGCCGAAAAACAAGGTTTAAAAGTTTTTAGCATTGATTGGACTGCATACGAAAAAATAGATTTAAGTATTGATATTGGAGAACTTAAAAAAGAAGATGTGCCATTTATACCTGATGTAGTTTGGGCTTCTCCTGATTGTACGACTTATAGTATTGCGGCTTGCAGTACTCACAGAACAAATACAAAAGAACCTAAAAGCGAATACGCTATAAAATGCGATACAGTTAATCAGCATTGGATTGGTTTAATAAAGGAATGGTTAATTGATAACCCTAATATGGTTTTCTTTATAGAGAATCCAAGAGGTATGTTGAGGCATATGGATTGGATGCAAGAATTTAAAAGGCATACAGTTTGGTATTGTAAGTATGGAGACGATAGGGCTAAACCAACCGATATATGGACTAACTCTAAAACGTGGCAACCAAGACCAATGTGCAAGAATTTTAAATACGATAAAGAAACTGGGGAAATAATAGATAGACATTGCCATCACGAAAGTGCAAGACGTGGAGCAAAAACAGGAACACAAGGGAAAAAAGGGTCATACAATAGAAGTAAGATACCAAACGAATTATGCAAAGAGGTTATTGAAAGTACTAAAGTAGTATTGTAGGTAACGAATTAGAATATGAATTTTTAAAAATTACAAAGATGAAAGAAGCATTAAATTGGTGGTACAACACCTTAACAGAAAGTGGAAGGAATAACTTTCCAAAACCAAAAGACAATGAAGATATATTAGGCTACTACACAGACCCTGCTGAATATATTTATATGGAATACGGAATGTGTAATTTTTAATTATTTAGTATCTTTGTAAGATGAAAACGGTTAAGATAAACTCAATCAAACATATTGAGTCGGACTCAAAACGTTATGATATTGAGACTAAGGATACCCATAACTTCTTTGCTAATGGTATTTTAGTGCATAATTCTTGCATTAACCTACACTATGACTGGCATAAGGACGAGTGGTTCGCTGCTACGACTGGGATGGCAGAGGCAGAGGGTGAGGTAAACAATATGTATAATACATCCTTCAACGACCTATTCTGGAAGACTATTAAGGATAAGTATGATATTGCAGAGTTTAAACGTAGGTTAGTAATCGGCACGACATATGTATTCGAATTAACCACCCCATACAATATTGTTGTAACACCTCATGGTGAATCAAAAGTGACTTTATTGACTATGAGGGACTTATCGACACTAATGGAGTGTGACCGAGAAACGTGTGAGTTGGTTGCTACTTATTTAGGAGTCCCCATCGTTGAGGAATACGACCTTAACGAGGGTAACGTAGGGTACTTATTAAAGACCTTCGATAATATGCCTTTTAGTTCTGAGGGTTACGTAGTTGTAGATAACAACTTTAATCGTATTAAGATAAAGAACCCAGCCTACGTAAGTGTGCATTATCTTAAAGGACGTAGCGAACCTCATCATATATTAGATATTGTCAAGTCTAATGAAATCGATGAATTCATTGCAACGTTTGCGGAGCGTAAAGACGAAATCTTAATGCTGGATGAAAACTATAAAGCACTATTAACGACCCTAGTTGAAGGGTGGGATGCTTTGGTGGGACATAAACCAAAGAACAGCACCCCAGCCGAACGTAAGAAATTCGCAACTAAGGTATTTAGTGTGGTAGATGATATGGGTCTTTCCTCAATGACTGGATTGTACTTTGGTCTTATGGGTGGGAAGGTTGAAAGTGTTGAAGACTATGTTCGAAACATGGATAATAAGAGGTTGTACGCACTATGCAAGTAGTGGGGTACAACCCCCCTTACAATTACGTTATCAGTGTTTATTGGGTCTCTCCTGTCACTGTATTCCATCAGTCTTCTGATGTGTGGGACATCAAAATGTCCGTATATCTCTTCGATGCTTACTAATCTTCTTCTTTTCATAAAGATAATTCTAGGTCAAATTATTTAATAGTAAATAGTCACTAGGTACGTTTTTAAGAAATTAGTGGTCAAACACTTGAATAAGTTAAATTAATTTTGTATATTTGTACCATGGATGGTAAAGACATAAGGAAAGTGCTTAATTTTGATGCCATACAAGAGGCTGAGAATATTACTGGCAAATCATATAAAGAAAATAGAGCGACCGAATCTTTGGGATTTGCAATGCACATCGATAGCTCAAAAAGAAAGTACGATTTACTAAGTTCGCTTGGTGATACCACCTTCACCAATACCGAAGAAAACTACCTAAGAATAGCCTCATCCATTGGCTTTAAGTCGGTTCTAATCGAACCCTTCAATAATCGTGATGGTATTGAAGAGAGGTTTCACGTAATGTGGGATGAGGAAAATTCAATACTACTGTCTTTTGATACATACACATGGAAGGATGGTGGTAGTTGGGCTAAGAGTGGAAAAGAGGTTCCACCACCTGACGTAAACGGCGGTAGGTTCTACTACAATTGGGTACCACACCCTGATGTAAGTGGTCGCAGTTGCATTAGCTCTGGTACTTTTGCTGATAATGGTGACGCAAATGAGACATATTCGTCACTATTTAACGCTGACTTTACCCCACACATTCTATCAGATGAATTAAGGTCTGCCGAACGAGGTTGCTGTGAGAGCTATGAGAGCTATGAGGCGTACCGACAAGCGTTTGACAAATGGTGTGATGAAGTACAAACCTACATTGAATCAAACGGGTTGATAAAAATTTGGGTTGGTAATCATGATTGCAGAGAAGCCCTTAAGTTCAATATAAGTGAACTTCAGAAGAACGGTACCTTTGTTAAGCAATGGGTTGACACACCATTCTTATGGTTGCTACATTACATGGATACTAAGAGTGAGGGGTATGACCATGAAAAAATAACAACAGAAAGGCTTAATAAACTCCCTAAAGGGGTTAGAGAAGCTATGGGTGTGAACGATTAAATTTTAAAGATATATAATTCATGAAAAGACGGGTGGTCGTGACCAAAGAGTACATTACTGAGGGGTGGATCCCATCATACAATGATCCCAACAACAGGGGAATGGCACCACCATTACTACTATTATAATTCACTACCACCTGGCGGAATCTGAAAAGCCTGTATCAAACAGAGTAAGAAATAATTCTAAATAATTCTAAATAAAATAACATGAGTAATATTACACCAATAAAACTTCCCACTCCTATAGATTGGAGTAAGAAAAGTACTGCCGCCCAAAAGCATATTCATAAAGAATTGGACAAGGCGCTAAATTCTGCTAATAAGCGAAATTATATTAGTGCGCTTGTCGAAGTTTGTTCAGAACAATCTTCACAGCTCCGAAATCAGGTAGCATCATATTGGACTCCATACTTAATGGGTGAACACACTCTATCGGATTTCTTTCAAGATTGGATGACCTACACGCCAACACCAGCTGATCCCGGACAATATATCGAATACTGGGACTATCTTGCGAATACGCAGAATGGCGTGTTATTGGTTAATGATTCTGAGTTCAAGCCTTGGTTCCGCAAGTTCCTTGATTTCCACGGAGATTGGATTAACAGTACGTCTTCAACCTCAACCTTGAGCGATTGGATGAAATATAAGGGTACTCCAGACCATCCATTCGATATAAACGATTACGAGAGACCAGACAAGAACAGCCCTACAGGTGGTTTCAAATCTTTCAATCAGTTTTTCCTTCGTAATCTCAACGGCACAACAGTGGACTATAATCAATTTTGTAAGGATAAAGCTTCTCAAGCTCCAGTTGTTGCTCCTTGTGATGGAGGTATCTTTTACCTTAATCGTGACAATAATGGTGAGGTAGTAAATGACAAGACTTTGAATTTGCCTGGTAAGTCAGGTCAATTTGATTTACTGGATGCATTGCCGGGCTATGGTCCGTACTTCGAAGGTGGCGCCCTTCTCGATATTCTTCTTTGGTTCACCGATTATCATCACTTTCATGCGCCAGTTGATGGTAAAGTGATTCATCATGGATTGTACAGAGGATCTTATAATTACGACTTTGGTGATTACGATCCAGATGATTTCTATGCTCCAGATTTATCACCTAGCAGCGATCGTGTTGGTTGGTACGAGAAACTCAGTAAGCACCAACGTTATGTTTGGATTATTAAGACGGAAGAATTTGGACTCGTTGCGATGATTGCCATTGGGTTCTGGGGAGTTGGAAGCATTGTGAACGCACTAAAGGATAATGCTGAGATCACGAGAGGACAATATATGGGGCACTTCGGTTATGGAGGTTCATCCATCGTGTTGGCTTTCCATCCTAGTCTGGATATAAACTTTAAAGTTGGGTATAAACCTGTCCAAGACCCTGACCATCCTGTACTTATGAAGGTGAGAGAGTGCTTGGGATAATCTAAGGAACTTAATTCTTTGTTTGGGTGCGTTCTACTCTGGAAATATTTCGAGTGGCGCACCCATAGCGAAGTAGTATCTAAGGTGAAAAGTTTTGCTCTCGGAGCTAATAATCGTTCGGGCTACAGAGGAAATGAGTTTAAATTTAAGGTAAATATGGAAATAAAGCGTAAGTTTGAGGATGTGGAAATCACATTCAACTTAACTGACGATGAGGTCATTGACCTAATTGCAACTAAGAATTTGGATGAAAGGGTGGTCTTTTTTAGGAAGCTTTTTGAGACCGATATTGCTAATACATTTCCCTTTAATTTAATGAAAAAAGTGTTCAAAAACGCTTGACAATTGAGGAATAAATCGTATATTTGCAGTAACAAATTAAACAAAGAAATGGGTCAAACAATTAGGTCCATTTTGGACGAAGTCGCAAACACACAGGGTGATAAAGCTAAGGTAGCAGCCCTAACAAAATATCAGGATAATGAACTTCTTAAACGAGTTCTGTACTTGGCTAAATCAAAGAGGGTCAAATTCTATATCCGACAAATCCCACCATATACAACACCTTCACAACCATTCAATACGTTAGAAGACGCAATGCGTCAACTATCAGTATTTTCTGAACGTAAAGTCACTGGTAACAATGCCGTTCACCACTTGGCTTCTACATTGGGTTCACTATCATCTGATGATGCTTACGTTATTGAGCGTATCATAGACAAAGACCTTAAGTTTGGTCTGAGTACCACACACATTAACAAGGTGTTTAAGGCACTTATCGAGAAGACAGGTTACATGGGTTGCAAGCCTTACAATGAGGCTAAGGTTGCTGCGGTATTCGCTGGTGGAAAGATGGGTGTATCAGAGGTTAAGGCTGATGGTAGATTCTCCAATGCAGTTATCTCTGGTAACATAGCAGAATTGGAGTCACGACAAGGCGAGGAAGTTCTTATCGGTGAGTGTACCTTAATGGCAGAGCTTAGTAAGTTCCCAGATTGTGTATTGAACGGTGAGTTCGTTATACCTCAGTTTAAGAGAGAAATCTCCAACGGCATCATGACCTCAATCATCAACATCACAAAGAAGATTAATTCTGATGATGCGTCTGAGTTCGCTAAAGGTGAAGCTTCGAGAGATAAGCTTTGTAAGAAATACGACATTGAGTATCAAGACCTATTGGATTCCATTACGTACATCGTGTGGGATATTCTTGACATCGATGAGTACTACGCTAACAATTCCACTAAGACCAGACATGAGCGATTGAATAGGCTTAACTTCACAGTGACGGAATATTGCCCAACCAAGATTAAGGTGGTGGAGCATAAGTTCGTATCATCAGTTGAAGAGGCTTTGGAGCACTTTGCTGAGAAACTAGCTGCTGGTGAAGAGGGAACCGTTCTAAAGACCCTTGATGGTCTATGGAGAGATGGTAAGCGATACAACCAAATCAAACTAAAAATAGAGTTCGATGTTGACCTTAAAATAGTTGGTTTCAACTATGGTACCAAAGGAACCAAAAACGAAAATGTGATATCTTCATTACAATGTGAATCTTCCGATGGGTTATTATCTACTCAACCGCAGGGATTAACCGAAGAGCAGATGCTTTTCGTTACTGAGAATCAAGATGTGTTGTTGGGTACTGTGGCTGAGTGTAAATGTAATGGTATATCACAAGATAATAAGGGTAACTACTCACTTATGTATCCAGCACTCAAATCGTTTAGGGATGATAAAAACGTTGCAGATTCTTTAGAAGATATTATCGCTAACGAGAATATGGTTAAGGGTGTGGTGACAGTTCACCTGCGTATCTCAAAATAAACCCTTATATTTGTGGTATGATTGAAGAGAAACTATTCCGTATGCCTAACATTGGCGCTCTAAGGAACGCCATCCAAGAGGTAAGCTACAGAGCAACCTTCACATTATTAAATTAGATAACCTTATGAGTAGTGAACATATTTCATACCCTAAGATAGGTCAGTTTAGGAATGCTATTAAGTCAATAACCCGCGAATATAGATTCATTGGTCTAGATGTGGAGGGTAAACCAATTTATGATGAAGATAAATTGTTACCCACACTTAAAGCCCATGGGACGATAAAACTACACGGTACTAACGCATCAGTGAAGTATAACTCTATAGACGGCTTAAGAACACAATCCCGTAATAATTCGTTTGAGTTAGATAAGGTGGATTCTCATATGGGATTTACTACATTCGTTATAACAAATAAAGTCGTATGGCTTGATATGATAAATCAACTATCTAATACCTATAACGTAGACCTGACTTGTAATACAATAACAATATTTATGGAGTGGGTTGGTAAAGGGATACAGAAGGGGGTCGGGGTTAGCGAACTGGATAAAATGGCGGTTATCTTTAGTAGAGCCAAAGTGACCCCAATAGATGAAAATCTTGATAGTTATTGGATACCCACAAAAATTAATTAAATAGTATGAAAAATTTAAGTAGCCCAGAACATAAAATATACAATATAGAAGATTTTAAAACCTACGAGGTGGAAATAGATTTCAATAACCCAAAGGTCGCAGCCGAAGAAATGTTGCGTATTGTTGATGAGGTTGAATCCGAGTGCCCATTTTCTAAAGCGTTCGGGGTTAGTGGTACAGGTGAGGGGGTGGTGTGGTATGTTAAAACTAATCGAAATGAAGTTAAATTCAAGACCAAAGGTGATAAGCACGAAGGGAAGAGGGGTGACAAGAAGAAAACCAGAGTACCAATCGATATAGAACGAGTAAATTCAATGAATGAACTGGTTGATACTATCGTAGGTGATGGTCGTCTTCAACAAGGGTTCGACCAATTGCGTGAAAACAACTTGGAGTTCTCAAGAAAGAGCACAGGGTTCTACGTGAACTGGGTATATGCTGATGTTCTTAAGGAAGACCTTGATACCATCATGGGTAACGGGTTTGAACCAAAGGAAGTTAAGGGTGTTATATGTACAAAGGCAAGGAAATACTTTTTTGAGAAGTTGGACTCAGGTTATGGTCTCTAACTACTACCTTTATTAAGGTTACCTTCATATATCATGATACTGCTTGGTAGTTAAGATTTGGTGGTTTGAAATAAAACCCTTATATTTGTGGTATGGCTGAGAAACCACTTAATAAGAATGAGAAGTTCGTCTGCAATATGTTGTGGGGTAAGACCATTCAAATTTGATAAGGATACCTACGATATTGATAGGAAAGACAAGTTAGTAAGACGAGCATCAGCTGAAAATGCTGGAAAGAAATGGGAATAACTTGTATTACTCAAAATAAACCCGTATATTCGTAAGATGGACAAAGTATTAGAGAATTATGACGAAGACGTAACCTTCAACGGTTATGGTGGTAACGAAATTACTGAACCTAGATTAAGGATTGGTCGTAACGCACTATGTTACGGTTATTCAATCATCGATACCAAGAGACTAAAGGTCTTAAAAAATGGTAACTTTGACACCGTAATACGTAATAACCCTGAAACTGTAGACCAATGATATTCCACGAATACTACGTAATACCAAGACTGAAGGATAGAAACGAGGTCATGCAAGTTGAGGAAGATACCGATAACGGTACCTTTGAGGATGGAGCATATCAAGCCAATAAGACTAAGAAGGTCATATACAGAGGTACGTTAGCCAACTGCTACGCCCATGTTATGCTCACTAAAGGTGATATGTTGAAAGATAGATAATGAAGAGAAGGTATCACATATATCTGGCGCCGATTGATGAACCAATAAGACGCATCACAAGCCAACCAACTGATGGTTATGAAGTAGGGTGGAAAGCTGAGAAACAATTAGATAGAATATTAACATGCGGTGGCTACGAAAGTCAGTTATCCTATACAATAGTAAAAATATTTACAATAAGTAACGACTAATGGCACCAAGTAATAACTACGATAACGGTATAACACGTGTACACAGAACCATGTCTTTGATGGAAGCGTTCTTCACCTCTAAGGGGTTGGATGAACATATTCGAATCAATGGGCACAACTTATATCAACCAGACAACTACCCGAATCACGCATTTAAAAATGCTGAGATGGATTTGATTGTCAGATTATTCAAAGAAATATCAGGAGAATGAACAAAGAATCATTATTATATCTGGAAAAAACAGTTAATTTGGGTTATCGCAATTCGGAAGACCCACTTTGGATTCAAGCATTCGAAGTTTATAATGAGTCAAATCCACAGGGACGTAAATTGGGTATGACTTGTAGACCTTGTTACCATAACGTCTTGGGTTTTGTGAGGAAGTTGGTTGAGGCAATGCCAAAGCCAACAAAGATGACGACAAGAACATACATACCAAAAGAAAGTGGTGTTACTAAAGATTACGCTATTAGATTAGATAGAACTTTAATATTACCTAATGTGAAAAAAGAGTTTTATCACGAAAATATTAAAAAAGAAAAACAGATAATCAGTGGAACTTTTGATGTTGAGGATAAAACTATACAGTTAGATTTTAAACCTGATAAATTGTTAAACTTTCTTTTATCATTGGAAGATGAAAGTATTATAGACCAAATACAAGATATGAGCAAAGACCAATTATCCAAACTGCTAAAGCACGAAAAAGAGTGGACAGCAATGTTTGATTCTGATGTAAGGGTTGGATTAGCTTTGTTGGATGAGATTAGAAAACTAAACCAAAACAAAGATGAGTACAACATTCGGAATAATAACTAAAAGCGGTGAAAGACCTATAGCAAGAAGAGTAGGAGGGGATAATGGTGCTGAAATGTGGTTTACTGATGAATTAGCAGAAATGTTACCTGATAATACACCAGTGGAACCTTTAGATAATTCAGCACAGGGAATTTACACTATTGGAGATATTAAAAATCACATATTAAACCAAAACAAAGATGATGAGTAAATTAGATAAAAAAACACAAGGTAAAGTAAATACCATTATATCAGAGATAGAAGGATTTATGTTAGAGTTTCCTCCACAATATGAAACTGATAAGGAAAGTATGTTAGGATATTTTTCCAACATCATCTGCCAATTAGATACAGATATTGCTATTGAGGTGATGAAAGATTTTGGTAAGGCTGGCGAACATCAAGCAATGGCTATTAAAGTAAATTATGGATATTAAACCAAAACAAAGATGAGTATTAAGATAATTGTAAATAGTCAAGAACTTAAGGATAAGTTATTAAAAGAATCAGAGTATATTCATGACTTAGAATACATTGATAGTGATAAAGCTAACACATTAATGCACATTTATATGAATCCTGATATGATTGAAGTAAATCAAAAAGAAGACGAGTCGATCAAAAAACGTCTTCGAAAGATGATTGACGAGATATGTGGAAAATTGAATTAATGGATGGAACTATTATTCAATGTACTAATAATGATGACTTTAAATTAAAGTACAACCAAAACAAAGATGAGTAGAGAAATATATGATAATGAGATATTAGATAGGGCAATGTGGAATGCGTATGATATAATGAAAAAAGATAATTTTACATTTGAAGGTTACTCAGTTGATGACAGAAATGGGATGATAAACCACATACTACCTTATTTTCAAAAAATAGAAGAATATGAAATATGTGAAGAATTAAAACTACATTTAAACCAAAACAAAGAAGATAAAGATGAGTAGGTTAAAAGACATATGGAGAAACATTAATTACTGGGTTCGTAGAAAATGGGGACAGATTAAAAATGTTATCGGTTGGATCCCTGTGTTATGGAAACAATTTGATTTTGATTATGGTTACTCAATAGAGGTATTTAAATATCAGTTATTGAAACAAGCCAAATACATGGAATCAGATAGAGCTATGAGCGTGAACTCACGCATTGATGCTCAAAAGATTCGAATGGTTGTTAGATTGATGGATAAGGTTTATGATGAGGATTATGCCTGTGAATACATGCAAAGACTTAAAGATAAGTATGGTGATGATGTTGTTGATTTTACTTTTTTAGACATTCCTGATAAATCTGGATACAGTGAAATGAAACGGAAATTTGAGGTCGATGAGAAATACGAATCATTGAGAGATGAGATTAGAGAGAATCACGATAAGTGGTTTGAGGAATCATATGAAAAACAAGAACGTTCCCATAAATTATTGTATAAATTATTAGAGTTCTATATTAGAAGATGGTGGGATTAAACCAAAACAAATAAGATGAAAACAGTGGCAAAATTATTAAAACACGATTTCAAGAAAGGTTCATTATACCTTTATGATACCAATGGTAATGGAATCTATTATGAGAACTCAAATGGGTTTTGGTCTAAAAAAGAATATGATTCCAACGGTAACCAAATCTATTGGGAGACCTCAGATGGACTTATCATGGACAACAGACCAAAGGAATCATGTGAAGGTAAAGTGGTTGAGATCGATGGTAAGACTTACAAACTGGTTGAACTAACCAAAAACAAATAAGATGAAAATAAATACATTTAAAATAGCATATCAATTTCATATATTACCATTTGTTAAAGTAACCTACGACAATGTGCTTAATGGTGACTACGAATTAATAATAGGATGGTTTAATGTAGGACTATCAATATCACATAACCAAAACAAATTATAAACTTTAAAATTAAATAAAATGAAGAACAAAGATGAGTGAAAACTGTAAGTGTGATAAACCAATATTACAACCACAGACAAAACAATGTGGTGGTTGTAAACTTTACATTGACAGGGTTAGGCATATAGTATTAACAAACCAAAACAAAGATGAGTAAAGAAGAAGCAAAAGATAGGTTAATTGAAATATTAACCAACCAAGTTGAAGATTTATCAATGATGTCTAAGATTGAATTGGGTGATGATGTGATTGCCGAAATTAAAAGATTGAACGATATCATAGAACCAAAACAAAGAAGATGAACCCACCTAAATGGAAATTAAACGATAAGTCACACCTTGCAGTGCATGACCGTTGTATTATGATTGCAAAACTGAATAATATGACAGAGTTGAAAACTCCACTGAACGCAATGAATACCACTACCAAGACATTGGGGCTGTGCTAACCACTGAAGGGTGTCATATGGGGATAACACCGTACACGATAATCATAAAGGAATGACATACGAAGAAGCACAAGAACATAGCCTGACAGTACGATGGAAATCAACCACATGTAGCAGTGGTGAAGAATGTTGGTGTCGAATACTGACAACTGAAGAACCAATCATGTACGATAGCCATCATGGTGGTAGTGGCGAAGAACTATATATCGCTGCTAGTGGCTGTATACCGACCATATACGCTGAACGAATAGTTGAACTACATAACAAAGCACTCGATGACTGAAGACTTCCTAAGAGAGCAATTAAAGAATGAGGGACTTGAAGGTGATGAAGCCGCATACACCTACGTTAAAGATATAGTGGTTCCACAAACATCGGATTTTGAAATAATAACAGGAGAAACATATCGTATAGTATATTCAGCTATCGACAACCATAAACAAGAATTATGAGTAAATTACCATGCCCAAATACTGGCGGTCAACTGATCGCCAAGGAAGCAGCAAGAGCAGCAGCAAAAGAAGACCACCAGAATCGGTTAGAGGGTGGACTACCAGTCTTACCGATATTCAAACGGCTTAACTTCGCACAGATGGCTCGTGACATGGTACCAGTAGCACCAATGCCATTACCCTGAAGATGAACCACTTCCATGAAAGAACGTATCATATCTCTGGTGACAGGTGACTTCAAGTATAAGTATGAATACCATTCACCATCCGGTGAGGCTTGGAACGTCTATAGATTGTGGTTCGGGTTCATACCCATCACCCACGTAGAGGTGGCAGACGTTGATATGTACGATACAACTGAAATACAACTAATAGTAGACGAACTGAATGGGTTTAGAATACCTAAGACGACAAAATGAATGTTGAAAGTGTGAAAACCATAAAGTATCTTTGAAACAAATTAACAATAACCAAAACAAAACGAAAATGAAAGAGCAAGATGACCGTATGGCGGTATTCACAAGAGCGTATACTACTGAGAATAGAAACTACTGTGTCGAGTTAAGCGTATTGGAAGTATCCACTGACGAATTCGATATGCCGACAATTACAGTAACTGATAAGACCAACAGGACACAACTAGATGAATGGAATGTAGAAGAGTTCCTCTATGGCGTACATACTAACGATGCTGAGTCCCTGGAATTCCTAGAAGAGGAAGAACTAACAGAAGAAGGTGTTAGAATGGTTAAGGAAGTTATTGCTGTAGGTGTAACTGAAGGTTGGATAACCGATAGAGAACAATATCAGCCCGAAGTAGAGTAAAACCATGAAAACATATACAGAATCAGGGTACCGAGATGTGGAAGGGGCATACTATGAGAATATGTATACTAACCCACACCATTTCCATTATCACGATAGCGGAACGGTAACATACAAGAGAGAGTACATACACCTCTATAAAGATACCTCAGAAGCACCCTAAGCGCTGTTCTCTAATCATATGATACCGGTACCCCTTTGTACCATTGTACAACACGTGCGCCCTTTTTAGGGTGTTGTGTCCTTTTCTGGTAAAAGGTGGTAATTAGTGGGAAATGATGGCAAGATGATATCATAGTGATATCAAAATAGTATTAAAGTGTAAAAACAAGCCACCAGATTTTTTTTTCAAATCAATTTCTCATCAAAAATTCCCCATTTTCCCCATAACATCATACCCCTTATATTCGCCCCCTATTAAGTACACATTTGTGTCCATGGATGTGGTGTAACAGCGTACAGGCGGGTGATATATGCGTGTGTATATATGGGTGTGTAATAACGGTACCTTATTGTACCGTGGCGTATTAAAATAAATTTGTATATGTGGAATTAATAATGTATCTTTGTAGTAATGGAAGAACGGCTGTCTGGAATACCTGATTGGATAATCACCCTATTAATAGGTGGTGGTGTAATGACCTTAATGTTAGGGTTCGTTTGTAATAAAGATGGGGTTATTACGGACAATTATTGTAATAAAACTGGGGTAATACCATGGGATTAATTGTAATAATATCGGTGATGGCGTTTGGCGTCCTGATGGTTATCGAGATGATTCAGATATCTGAAGAGGGCTGGTATGTCCATGGGGATGTTGCTGATGTATTCATGAATATACCACGCGATAAGCTCAGGAAGAGTGATGGTTATCGCAATGTGATCTCCATCATGAAGAATAATAAAAATAGGAGAAGTGAGGATATTGACATTAAGAAAGCAGGTATGCCGATCTTCTGTAAGTATTGCATTGATGGGTACGGTATGGTATTACGGTTTACAAGGTTACACAAAGAAATCGAGGGTATGGTCACCTACATGAAACGTGGTGATCTGACAGAGGCTGAGAAGCTCAGGAAGGATTTAAACCTGTAGGTACACATTTGTGTCCATGCGGGTGGGGTGTGAACTAAAGTTTTAGTTGATTTCCAAGGGGGGTAAGAAAGTGTTAATTTGTGCTTAGGTTGAAAAATAAATTTGCATAGGTGGAAAATTTTACGTACCTTTGCAGCGAACCAAAGGAATCGGGTGGATGTTAGGTGACGATAAGGACTGGATGATGAAGTATACTGGTGGGTCGTCTTCAAATAGTAACCATGACATCATTGACATCATTGATATTATTAAGCGGATATCAGCTGGGGTGTTTTTCTTCCTGTGTCCTGCTGGGTTTGCTTACTTGGTTCTCACAGTTGAAGCAGTTCCCATAATGTTATGTATGATGGCAGCATGTGTTGCTGCTGCTTACCTGATCGGGGGATGGGCTACTAGGTTAGGTACACATTTGTGTCCATGCGGGAGCAGGGCGCTGGTTAATCAGATAAGATAAAGAGAAGAGATGGGATAGGCGCTGTCATACCAATTTAAGAACATCTGTATACAGAAAAAAAAAAGACATGAAAACAATCTCTAACCTCATATACTATGGTTTTGTAGCTTTGTATGCACTATTTTATACGTGTGGATTCATTATTGTTTTTAATTCCTTATATATAGCGGATTATACAGAAATTAATTTTATTGTAGGAGCAGCTATAATGATATTGGTATTTATACTGCTTGCTATAATAATATTTACCTTTATTTTAGGGTTACTTAGCTATAACATATTCATTACTAAGAAACAAATAGAGGATTACTTAAGAAATAAGTTTAACAAAAGAAAACCACCATTCTAATGACAGGAAACGAAACAGAAGATAACAATGGGACTTGATTCATATTTGATTAAATATAAGGGGAAGAATAGGAAAGAAGTAGATTTTAAGCATAATCAAGATAGCGACCAAGAAATCCACTACTGGCGTAAACATCCTAATCTTGAAGGATTTATGGCTGATCTTTATTTTGAAAAGGGAGGACAGGGAACAGATTCTGGATTTGGAGACTCACCATCTTTTAACTGCTGTAAAGTAGAGTTAAAAGAACAAGATATAACTACTCTGCAAGAGTTAATTATATCTGATAAGCTACCAAAGTTCCAAAAGTATTACTATCTTTTGCGAGGGGGGTTCTTTCATGGTAATAATTCAGATGCTGAATACAAAGAGGAAACTCTTGAAGCATTGAAAAACGCTATGAATGCCATTGAAGAAGGTTATAGAATATATTATACCTCTTGGTGGTAAGAATAAACAGGTCAAACAGACCAATAAAAGCGTGCGGTATCATGCGCCAATAACGAATTCGGGTACATCCCTTGCTGCCTGAATTTTTAGAAAGGGGATAGGTCGGGAACGTCTTATCCCCTTTTGCATGTTGTCATGTTTAACAACATGCACGCGAGTATAAGGTTCTCTCCCTTACAACTTCCACACCTTGCTGTTTCAATAGGCGCCTGTCTTACGACACTTCAAATATAGTAATAAGTTTTCACTCTACCAAACTTTCTTTCCAACATGGGATGAATTCTTTATCATCTCTGCAATAGTGCCGAACTACCAAATATATTAGCGTATTATATAGGATATGAAAATAAATTTGGTAGTGTGGAAAATAATGTCTATGTTTGTGGTATGGAAAAATTTCACATAGACGTATTGGCAATAGATAAGCACAGTTCAAGTGTGTTAGCATCTACTATACTTGCCCAGACAAAAGAGGAATTCAATGAAGCCTTTGAGGTTTGGGAGAGTTCCATTACTTTCAGTAGGTTTTATATTGAGATAAACTATTGGGGTGAGAATGGGGATGCTGTCAAAGATATTGTAAGTGATTATGAAGATCATATTGGATATGTTTGAGATATGAAAGAAACAGCGACAATAGTAACAGTAGGTAGACCCATCAATGGGATAACCATTAACGGAGATGAACTCTTACTGGATGAGGACAATAACGCATTGCAATTTCACAGCAAGGGTGATGCATATCAATTCTTGAGAGATAACGGGGTGGAGTTGAATGATGAGGGGATGGAAGATAGTTTCAACTTTTACGTAAACGGAGAGCTATGAAAGGATCACAATTTTGCCCAAATGGTGGGATGGATGGTATCTTGACAAGTGAAGATGACCTGAAGGAGCTTTCACAGTTCTTAGGTACTGAATATTTGGATGAGTGTATACCACTACCGAACGTATCCATGTCTGACCAAGCTGAACGTATGCGAAGCTGTGGATGTAGTGATGACGACACTGGGTATTGGGAAAGTGATACTGGCAGTCATGGGTGGTGTTGTTATCGTTGTGGTGTAGTATCCCAATGGGGTTAAATAAAATTTGGTAGTATGGAATTAAAAGACATCATAGAGGCGCAGAATTCGCTGGAAGCTCAGACCCGTAAGAAGAAAGCCCAGCGTGAAAAGCTGGATAAGCAGATTGCGAGGTTACAAGAACGTAGTCAATGGATTGAAGGTATCCTTAGACCATTAGCCAAACTCATTAAGAAAGAGCGTGGGTATTACTCATATGAGATATTAGGTCCTTTCGGGTTACCTTCATCTGCTTCCATTTGGTTTTGGACGGATGCGGAGGGTAAGAAGGAAGCTAATCTTCATGATGTGATTTCACTTAACATAGTGCCATCAAGTCATAAACACGCCAATGGTGAGGATTATACTAGTATCGCATTTGAAGGGTCTGAAGATACTATCTTCTCTGATAGGCGTTACGAGTGTGGGGAATGGAGCTTAGACCAGATACTTCATTTCATGGATAGTGTGAATAATTTGGTAGTTACAAATTAATTACTTACATTTGAGGCATGGTAGAACGCAGATTAGCAATAGTAGAGTTACTGAACAACATGTCCACCAACTGGTCGACACAGGAAATAGCTGAAGACATCATTGAGGCTACAATCTATGACATAGAGCATGGATGGACACAAGAAGGTGCTGATGCCATTCACAATGATGACAGGGATAATCTGGTAGCAGAATTCACAGCCATCTATAACCGTCAGTTGAATGATCTGAGTGATGAGGATTTGGCTGATGAGTATTGTAGAGAAATCTTAAAACTGGAAACTTGAAAAATCGCTTACGAATAACACCATTTCAACAACTAAAAAACACAACACAATGGAAAGTTTATTTACAGAGATACGCAGCGACCATATTGACGAGAATGGAGTTGTTCACATAGATGGCTGGAGAAGTTCAGATGAGAATGCTGAAGGAGAAGTAATCGCTTATGTAATCAAAGGTGAAGCCTACTGGAGAGACCCTGAATTTCAATTTGACCCTTATGTTAAAGAAGTTGTAGCTGAAGTAATTGCAGAACAGCAAAAAGAACCGGACCCCCTGAAGGAGAGAAAATATTGTATGTATGTCGTTGATTCAAATGAAGAAGAGTATAGTTATGATGAAGTAAAAAATTCTGCGATTGATTATACGGGATCTGATGATTTTGAATCATTATTAAGACTTCTTGTGAGTGGCATAAATAACGAAGAATATTCAGACCAAAATTGGTATTATATAACTGATGAAAACGAGGGGATAATTCTTATGAGTTAATGCACCCTAACTACCCACGAATCATGAAAGTAGAACACGGAAACGTCCACAACATCACAAACCTGAACCGCATCAGGAACGGTATTCCCCATGTGTTAGACGGTAACGAACTAATCGCAATCTGCAATATAGGTCGGATGGAGTTCTATGAAGAAGGAATGACGGTGTACTAAGGAAATGGTTAATTGGTTAACGACACAAGTATAAGGATATGAAGCAGATAGGGAAGAATACCAAGTTTATCGTAGACTGCATTAACATTGCAGGGAATGCTGGACATAAGGTTGAATACCGTAAAGCAACTGAAGAGCTATTGGCTCTAAACCCAGCAGCGCCTGAAGAGGGTGTGATGACTTACTGGATGGGTGGTGTCGAAATGAAGGGTCACATCAATCAGTTGAAGGAATGGGAAGACAGCATGGAATACAATCGTGAGGTGGGTCAAGAGTATCCAAAGCATATGAGTGATTGCATGTTCGGCATCTCTGTGGGGTACCAGAAGTATCATGGGTTGGATGAGAATAATTTCTCTACCATCCACAATGAGACGGAATTGGAAAAGAATATTCGATTAGGTTTGGTCAAGTAAAAACTTATACTTATATTTGAGGTATGGAAAATAGTAAGACCACATATTACTTACGCAGAATGAATAGGGAAGACATAGTCCAATTATGGCTTGATGCTGAAGAAGAGAACAGAAAGCACACAGAAGAAGGTAACACTAAATGCCTTGCATTAAAGGATGCGTTTTCAAATGTATATGAAACTCTTTCTATTGAGGAACAGAAAGAGGTGGATGAGGAACTTGATAGTTTTGGCGCATAAAATTTGGTAGTTCGGAAATAATTTATACCTTTGTACTATGAAAAACGGAGAGACGAAGTATTCGCAAGTAAAGATTGACCATATCGATGAGAATGGTGTGGCGCACATTGATTCTTATTCAACTGATGACCCTAATTGCGAAGGTACTGTATTGGGTTATATAGTTAATGATGAGGTTTATTGGAAGGTAGATGATGCGCAATTCGACCAACAAGTAAAGGATGCTGTTAAAGAATACCTTGCTGATAAGAAAGATGCTCACGACAAATTATCATTGGCTGACCAAGTTGGTGTGCTAAAAGGGGATGAGTTAATGAAGGCTTTTACTGATATGGTTAACTATCGGGGAAAGGAAGATGTAACTAAATTCTTGGAACAATTCAAGAAGGAACATAATACATTGCAGCAAAGTGTTTTCAGGGTTATGATGGAAACAATTGACCTTATGGCGTCTGACGACATTTATGTTGATGGAAGGAATGAATCTAGTCAAGCTGTCGCTAAAGCCATTCTGAGAGGTTTTAGAGAAGAGATGAGGCTGAAGTTCATCTCAGAGGATATAAGTGGGGAGAGAGCCTTAGAATACTCTAAAATGGATATGACACGACCATCACAATACTTACCAACGATTTAAGATGAATAAAGAGCAGATTATTGAAATGTTTGAGTCTGGGTCACCATTAGTTTGGAATGACCCAGACCCAATAGATGGTAACGATTACACTATCAGGTCTATATCATACATTGATGATGAGATGGCTACGATACAATATGGGGATAATAGTATTATGTTCGACAATAAACCATGTTTTTCAGAAGCGGAAGTGTTTATCTCTGAAATATCTTTGAATTAGTTTTGGTGGGAAGGTATTTAACAATACTATTTTGTATGGTATTGAGTGTATCACACGCTCAACACGCATTCGAGACAAGAGATTGGACGGGTGCAGAAGGACAAGATCCAACTCTACAGCAACCAGGGGTCAACAATCAATAAGAAAGGAAACAATCAATAAGAAAGGAAACAATCAATAAGAAAGGAAACAAACAATGGGATTAGATCAATATGGAATATCAAGAGCCACCGAAAAATATCTTGAAGGTGATGACAGGGAATTATGCACTTGGCGTAAACATAATCGTCTTCAGGGATGGATGGAAAACCTTTGGTTTGAAAAAGGTAATGAAGGTAAAATATTTAATTGTGAAGATGTTAGATTAAGTCTTGAAGATATTAACAGACTTGAAAAAGACATTATGGATAAAAAGTTACCAGTTACTGGTGGATTCTTTTTCGGTGATGATTCTTATGTTGAATATGAAAAGTGGTATCTTGAAGATGATATGAAATTTATTAAGAACGCGAAGGAAGCGTTGGATGAAGGTAGGGTAGTAATTTATAGTAGTTGGTGGTGAAAGAATTTAGGTACACATTTGTGTCCATGGGGTTTGGTGGTTCGGATTTAATTACTATCTTTGCTGTATGGAAGACAACACAGAGTATTTTGATTATGAGGACAAGTTAATGCGAGAGCTTGGCTTTGACCCGAAAGCGTTTACAAGGGCGCAAATTAGATTGATCCTACAACCTATTGAGGCACCTGAAGACTATGCGTGTGATGGTGAGGTTACGGCTGATGAGGCTAAAGAGTATTGGGTAAATGGTCTGGAGAAATACGGACTTACCACAGGACAAATTTTACTAATCGTTAAAAGGGTATTAGGATGAGTTATTGTATAGTAGTAAAAGAGGTTGACAACGCTAACACAGCGTGTGTGATAACATTACCTAATGGTAGCAACAGTGTTACTGATGAAGTAAGGGAAACACTAACCAATGCATTGGTAGAGCATTATGATTCAGGTGTGAAAGTACCATTTAATCAATTAAGAGATGCCCTTACGAGAGCCTACAGTAAAGGGTTCGGTGAATTAAAGGTATTTGTTGATACTGATTATGAGGGTGAGAGCTATAATGCAACCCTTGAAATAGAGTTTTGTGGATTATTTTAAGCACGAAAGTGAAAATAGTTCAATAAAAGTTTGGCATTTATATAAAAGTTCCTTATATTTGTCCTATCGCAATGAAGCGGTAACAAAAAAACAAACAGTATGAAAAATTTATTTCCATTTGAGTACCTTGAAACCCCACTTTACAACCGTGATGGTAGCAAGTCTAATTTCCGTCAGGTGTTTGGTGAGAGTGGTACTACCATTACTTGCCCTAAGTCTACTTACCATATGGTAAAGACGGCAGACCTTTCAACGTTAGGACAAGCGTTCATTGAGAAGGGTCACGATGTTTCAACCTTTAGCCACAGAAATGGTGAAGTTATCGGGTTGAATGTTGACTTCGGTGACAAGCCATCTAAGGTAGGTGACTCAGCTTACCGCCTTTTCATTACTGTACCTAACAATGGTACTGGTAAGGGCTTCTTGTCAATCAAGCAAGTACGACTGATTTGTGAGAACGGTATGGTATCAAGCCGAACCATGCACAAGGACAACCAGATCAAAATTCCACACACAATCAACTACAAGCAAAGCCTTGTTTTGATGGAGCAATCAATTGACGGTTTTATGTCATTGTTGGAGCAAGTTCAAGAACGTGATGAGGCGTTGGATGGATTGAAGTTGGATGCTACTGAGGTGCAGTATCACTTGAACAAGTGGTTCTTTGAGCATGAGTTGCCAAAGTCTCAAATTGGTGAGTTGACGTTGGATACTTTCAGAGAAGCATTGGCAGTTGCGCCTGAGACACTTCCGTCAATGGCTCGTTACAATGAGTTGAAGGATGCGCTTAACAAGGAGTTGGGTCATAATAAGACGTTAGGGTTGGAGACTTCAATGTACACAGCCTATGCCGCGATCACCAACTACCTATCACGTAGAGTTGAAGCGTCAGGGTCTAAGGCTTCGGATGAGGTAAAGTTCACAAGGGCTTCTGAGAAGTTGACCTACTTCAATGAGTTGGTAACGGTGTAACAGCCATAACATAATAATTGAAAGGTGCAATCTCTTGCACCTTTTTTTATGAACAAAAAATCAAGCCAGATTCTAGGGCACCAGCATAAAGGTAAACAAAAATTTGACACTACCAAATTTAATATAATACCGTTTTATATTTGGTGGTGTGGGTGGATGTATCGTTAGAACTAACTAAGAGTAACCAGGAGTTTAAAAGGAGATGGGTGGTCGAAAGGCTAACCCATTTTCTGTGCTTCAGAAAACCAAAAAAATTTTAGGGCACCTTCCCTTAGAACCTCACCTATCAAGGTTTTTATCCCTAGCCCGTTTCGCTCTCGCACCAACACTTCAAATATAGGTATAAGTTTTGACACTACCAAATATAAAACAACATTATATAAAAATTAGGTGGTGTTACTTATAGTCTGCACGATTATCCAAACCGATACTTTATCTTTGTGGTATACTAATCAAAACTATATATTATGAAGAAATTAATTGAAGGGTTCTTAAAAAAGTATGCAGAGAAGTATTATGAGATGCCTGATGCTGCATTGGAGTTGCTGATGGATGACCATATATGCGTAACGTGGGAAGGTACTGATTATTTTATACCTGAGAATAACTCATTCTTTACTGAGGATGATGACCTAATCTGGAAGTTCCTAAATGAATGTTATCATTATTAATTTGGTGGTGTCGATTTTATTACTACCTTTACAGTATGGAAAAATTTGATTACATAGTAGTAACCGCAGATAATGCTTGGGAAGGTACTGGGAAACAGGCTACCCAAAAGGAAATTGACCAAGATGTTGCCGATATTCAGGAACGTGTTGGTGATGATGTTGAATTGATTGTCTTTATGGCACCTAAACTTGAAACTTACGGAGCATAATGACTATGAGAACAGAAACCATAAACGTTGGATGCTTCGGCATCATACTAACCATTACCTATGATGATGATAATGGTGGTCGACCTGATTCAGGTAGTATTGTGAGTGACTTACACGAAGATTTCGAGGGTAGAGTCATGGACTTCAATGACATTTCATATGATGCTGCCATGCATGGTATTGAATCGTTGGTGTTAGCGCAGGCAATGGCTGAAATAGATGTAACTCAACAGGGATTCATTGAGGCTATTGATACAGCCGTTACTGCTGCTGCTGGAAATTTCTGTTAAGATTTGGTAGATTGAAAACTTATACCTATATTTGAAGTATGGATTATTACATAAAGCTATATAGCACAGTAGAGGATTTCGATAACAGGAACCCTTGTGACCAATTTACCACGATAGGTATTGACACAATAGGTACGGCTGTTGAGATGGCTAAAGAAAACTTAGACCTGACCTGTGCTGACCCTATAGCGGTAGTTAAGGTAGAGAGTGATGACCAAGAGGAAATTGAGGTTCGGGTTGCAGTTAAACGAGATATGTTCAAGCTCACGTGGGATAATTCGGCTTTAGACATCTACATTGATAATGGTGATGACAAAGACCCAATCCAAGTAGCATATTGGGTAAGTGATGAGTGGGAAGAAGATAGTGAAACTGTTACGCCTACAATGATAACGGTAATGGAGCTATTCTATACTGACCCTGAAGAAATATTCAAGAGATTAAATTTACCATATCTTTTGGTAGATTGAAAACTTATACCTATATTTGATGTATGGAAAAATTCTATTTATGCAAATGTAATAATTGTGGAACTATCATGTTTGATGAGAACCCACAGGTAGGCGCACCTAAATTCGAGTTGAAGGGTGGTGAAGTTGATATGCTTCAGTTGTGCGATCGTGAACAAGGTGGTGTATATTACTGGGGTTGCCCTGTATGTCAAAGTGATAGTTATTTAACGGATTTAGAATAATTGAAAACTTTTACTTACATTTGAATCATGGAAGAAAACAAATTTATCAAAGGACGCTTGGAGTATCTAAGAGAAGAACTTAGACAAGAGCGCATAAGCACTGGTGAGTTAATAGAGTTGCAGTCATATGCTGAACATATTGACAAAGGTGATGTTGAATTACTGGAAGCAGCAGGTGTACCTGAAGATTTAGGATAATGAAATCAATTCTATATACATACAATGATTGGCACGTGAAGGTTTATAACCATGGTGAGGTTTTCATCACACCAATTGCGTTACAGGCAGTGAATGCTGAGAAAAGTCTGACACGTTGTTATGAGTTTGACCCAAGTGGTGACACCTACATTGAGGATGTGTCGATGACTGATGAGTACGTCTGGTTTACAATGTCAGATGGTAACACCATGTACCAACTGAAACTCGAAGGTGACCATTGTATTGTGCTTGACAAGATGACACCCAAAGGTGAACACATCATAGAGTATGGTGCATGGGATTTTATAGACGATGAAGATGGAAGATAATTTGGTAGTGTCGATTATTTTACTATCTTTGTATCACATTAAAACGTAGAAACATGAAAAAGTTATTGTATAGCATACTGGACACTCTTGGAATATCAACCGAATACCATGACGAAGAAGAACGAATCGAAATCGCTAAGGGGGCTGCGGGTGCGGCTAACGAGATATTACGATTAATAGGTGATACATATACGTTAGTCGAGTGGCCCTACTCACAGGAGTACATGGATGAAGAATGGTTTGAGGATGAAGCAGTATTGAGTGCAGATAGTTCCTACTTTATTCCAACAAGATACGTTGAGGGTTTGGAAGTTATAGAATAATTTATACCTTTGTATTAAACGAAGAATAATGTTTGAATATCTAAGCTGTAAGAAGTATAACACCATGATGACTCAGAGATGGCGTGACGACTGTGAAAAGTCAAAGAAGGCTAAACCAATTGACTGGATACATACAGTGCCTCAATTGGCTTTCTATGTCTTCAATAAGAGCTATGGACACGTTGCGTACAAGAAGAACGTAGCATTGTGGGCTAAGACCAAGAAGGAAGTAATTGAACGAGTAAATTCTATGAGTTAAGAGGTTATTAAATTTGGTGGTCTGAAAACTTATACCTATATTTGAATCATGGAAAAATCTAAAGACAAATTTATCAAAGGACGATTGGAGTACCTGAGACAAGAGCTAAGAGCCGAGCGTATCAGCTATGGTGAGTTAGTAGAACTACAATCTTTAGTTGAACACATCGATGAAGGTGATGTTGAACTTTTGCAAGCGGCAGGTGTACCTGAAGATTTAGGATAGTTGAAAACTTTTACTTACATTTGAACCGTGGCAATAGATTTAAGAATTGACGGGTATTTTATATTTACAGTCTTCGACTTAGAAGGTGAGCCTATTGATGAAGATACCGAAAAAGGGGTTTTGGATAAGTTAAAAACTGGTGAGTATCTCATTGGTATGCAAAGCCGTGAGATCAGAGATACCGAAGACTTTTCCGTTATCTATAAGTTTGACCTTGACCCACAAGATAGCACTGAATATTCATTCGAGGAACCACTATGATGCTATTCTGGATGCATTGGAGAAAGGTGGGCTTGGTAGTTACTTTTAATTTACCTATATTTGTGATATGACAAAACTAATATGTGAAGAATGTGGGGGAACCAATATCCAAACTGCCAGATATATTCAGAACTTATGCTCAAATAAAACTTAGAAATTATGGGACTAGACATGTATTTAAGCAAGAAGACTTATGTTAAAAATTGGGTTCACAACCCTACGGTCAAGCATAAGGTAACAGTAAAATTAAATAACAAAATAAGAAAAGACATTAAGCCAGCAAGAGTCTCAAGTATTACAGAAGATGTGATGTATTGGAGAAAAGCCAATCATATTCATAACTGGTTTGTAGATAATTGCCAAGATGGTGTAGATAATTGCCAAGAATATTATGTATCAAGAGAACAGTTAGAGCAATTAGTTAAGTTATGTGAAAAGGTGTTGAAGTTTAAGGCTAGCGATAAGTCTGCTAAAGAAATACTGCCTGCTAAAGAGGGGTTCTTTTTTGGGAACACAGAATATGATGAGTACTATTATCAAGACTGTAGAGAAACTATTGAAACAATCAGAGCACTTCTTAAAGAAGAACAAGTTAAAGATGCCTATGAAGGAGAGTTTTATTATCAAGCATCGTGGTAAACAAAATTAACAAATAGAAATTATGGTAAAAGTATATTTTGAAACACCGAACAACTCATATGCAGAGTTGGTAGCAATATTTGACCATGCTAAAGGTACGGATAAAAATCGAGACTACCAAATTTAAAAATGCTACTTATAGTCTGTTGTGGGGTTAAAATAAGATGCCTATATTTGTCATTCACTAAAGATAAAAAAGATGTCAAAGAAATTCGATGTAGTTGCAGAATTAATTGAGGATATGATTGTTGACCTTAAACAGGTTGATAAGGAGTACCTTACTGATAAGGAGTATGAAGCGATGGAGGATAAGGTATATGAAAGTCCACGATATGTTACCACGGATAAGAATGGTCATTTCCATCTGGAGTATGTAGTGATGTCCATTGAAAAAGGTGGTACGATCTGTTCCAAAGGTCTGGGTGAAGATTGGGGTGATGCTAAGGTGTTAACGGTGGATGACCTTAGTTGGGGTGATGTGATTGCCATGCATGATATTACCTTTCCTGAACAATAATACCGTATTATATTTGGTAGTGTCAGAATAATTACTATCTTTGTATCTCACTAAAACGAAATAGCCATGCCCACCAAGATCTACACAGCACCAAAAGAGATTAAGAAACCTGATTATGATTTCCGTGACATTAAACAAATGGAGGCAGAAGAAAAGCGTTATGTTGATGAAGTACGGGCGTACTGTATTAAAGAGGGGTTTGATAAGCTAAGTGGAAAGCAGATTTCGATTCCACACGCTGACAGTGCCGCTTATTATATGGTATTCTCTATGATACCATTGACACTGATTAAGTTAGAGATTGGTGATGAATGGGATAGTGAGTGGGCAGACCTTTTGACACCTGAAAAGGTATTGGAAATGATTAGGCAAGGGGAAGGAGTGCGAAAATTATTTGGTGGTTAAGAATATTATACCCATATTTGACATCATGAAAAAGAAACTATATTACACGGTGGATGTTGAGTTCCACGATGATAAAATATATTTAGGACCTACAGGTCACAAACATATCAATGTCTATGAGGTAGATGGTGGCGTATTATGTGCAGTAGTATTGGAATTGGATGCCCAACTATCCGACATATCTACGGTAGTCATTCAGGAATGGTTGGATGACAATGGGTATGGTGACGATAACTTTGATTTTGACCCGATATGAGAGACTTATTAGAAAAAGAATTAATTGAGAGTGCCCGACAGGGTGACACCACGGTATTGGCTGAGATACTTAACAACACTTTTGACGCCAACATCTACGATTCGCTATCAGATGAAGGACAGGCGACTGTGGATGAGGTTAACAGGTTTCTGGTTACGTATGGTGAGAGAAGCTTAGACCATACACCCGAAGTGGTGGAGAGCAAGTTGGTGGGTAACTATCGGGTAAGGTGGAATGGAAACTATTACTACATAAGCAGGGAGCTTAGTGGTTTGACGGCTGACGAGACAACAGCGTATGAATACTTAAGACATAAGCTATAATACATGGACTATTATATAAAGCTATATAGCACAGTAGAGGATTTCGCCTGCTATGATGACGGCAATTGGGCTGTACTTTACCGACCCTGAAAAGATATTCGAGAAGCTTAATTTACCATATCTTTTGGTAGATTGATAATTAATCACTATATTTGAAGTATGAAGAATCAAAAATCAGTATTCGAGTTCGGGAATGAGTACCAATGTACGCAATTCACCAATATAGACCCTGATTATACTGGGGTAGATGTTTCACTTAATGATGACCATATTGGTGAAATTGTTGGATTGGATATTCCTGACGACCCTGAAGATGACGAGGCAAACATCAAGTTTGATAATGCCGTCATCGTATGGATTGTAGAGAACGGTAAATAATCACTATATTTGAGCTATGACACAGAACGAGAAAGCAGTAAAGAACCTGAAGGCGAATAGCATCGAGGCATTTGAGGACAATGACACAGTGTATGTGTATTGTGGTGATGGAGTACCCGTGGAGATTTCAGAATTCGAGATTAAGTTCCGTGCGGGGCTGTACGATGAACACCAAAATCAGGAAGGATGATGATAACACCACAAATACATTATTCCACAAGGGACAGTTACCGTGAGGCTCAGAATTCAGCTTGGCGTAAGAGTCACCAACTGTATGCCTACTTTAAGACCTACCGTGAGCTGAAGAAGAATATCAAGCAGTACCTGCTTGAGGCACATTGTCCTGAAGATGACGAGAACACAGTGTTTGTTGTGCGCAGCAAGTATGACGGTGGTTGGGGAAGCTACGCTGAGTATTGTGAGCATTGGGCTATGCGTAACGGCAAACCAACTATTATCGGTGAAGGTTGGTCTTAAGTTTGGTGGTCTGGAAACTTATACCTATATTTGACGCATGAGCTATACAATACTATACGACAAGCAATTCATTAAGGTCAAAGATGACCTATTCGTTCCAATGACATTAGCAGGTGCAAATAACTGCACTGAGATGACATGGAAAGGAAGAGAAAGACGTGAACGTAGTTGGTCTGGATGGTTCTGGTCGGATGGGATATTCTTTAGTGAGGCTCAAATGTTGGGGCTTACTGAGAAGAGGCTGCTTGAAGTAATGAATAACTACAAGGATGAGGATAAAACCGTGGAGCAATTCAAAAGTAATTATGGTGGCTGGGTTGGATTATCAATCGGTGGCGCCAACGGTACTGGGCTAACGAGCTTTGCTAAGTATCAGAATATCTTCAAGACTGGATGTAAGAAAGCACTTACGGTTGAACAATTAGCCGATGGTGGTGTATCGGTTTGGATTGGTACCCCATATGTCTACGGTGGTATTGAAGAGAAGTATGGGCTTAAGCAATTTGAATTGAAAGCAAAGTCTGGTGAGAACCTTGTTGAGCTATACGAGCTAATGGAAGAGTACATAAAAGGTACTGAGCTATTACCGACTATTCGTTTTACTGGGATGTACGATGAGACACCAACGAGGCTACGTAAGAAATTCTTTCCACGTGTAAGAAAAGAAAAGAAGTTAGTTACGGTACCATTTCAGTTTGCCATTGAAATATTCAAAGATGGTAACAGGTTAGGACGACTACAGCGTTTCACACGAGGTGGGAGCTTCAACTATCACTATTCAGGTGGTGGTAAGCGTTATAACACTGAGGCTGAGGCTAATAGACGGGCTAAGATAGCCAACGGTAAACGAGGTGATTGTGAGTTCAAAGTTGAGAAGGTTGAACAAGAACGTTCGGTCTGGGTGAATGTCTAATAAAAATTACTATCTTTGTAGGAGTGGGAGGAAACGAAATCTGTAAGTATACGATTGACGGTGTAGTGTACACTGTGTTTGGGGAGCATGATATGTGTCCTAATTTAGATGAGAATGGTTTGAGGCTTAATACGGGATACGATTTCTACGATGTCTATGAACCAAGCCTGAAACTGGGTTGCTTGACTTGTGTGAATGAGGGTTACCCATTCTATTCGTTACCAACTGAAAAAGAATTAACGGAATTCCTTGCACAGTAGGGTTATTTTATTATCTTTGCTGCATGGGATACAAAAAAGAAGTAAAACAAGTTGGTCACTGCGATGAGTGTGACGGCACAAATGTCGAGCAGATGCGTTGGGTTAATACTAATGAAATTGGCGACATCATCTCGGATGAGGATGATAATATGTGGTGTCAAGATTGTAGTGAACATACAATGATAACCTATAAAGAAACATAATGGAAAAGATGTACGTGAAAGCCATCATTGGTGGTTTACTCAAGCTCAGGAACGGTGGTCTTAATGATTTCGAATCTGGGGCGACCAAGAAGAAAATCGGTACAGCGCTGACGGGGCTGAAGAAGGTCAATGAACCTTTGTACGATTATTACCTAGAACAATATAAGGCGGCACTTGGTAACTTAAAATAAATTCTTACATTTGTAGAGATGGACGCAAGGATAGAACGAGAATTACGTAAGGAAATCAAGAACATTGAGAACACCATACCTCTTATTCATAGAGGTGGGTGCGGCATCTTTGCCGCTTTACTGTGGGATATGTTAGCTTTCCATGGTTACTATACTGAACCTGTTGAAGTGTTTGATGGATATCCTAACTATGAAAGAAGCCACGTTCTACTCAAATACGATGGTAGATACATTGATAGCTTAGGTATACATTACACCACCTATTGGATGGGTTTTAGTGTTGAACATGCGTTGAGGTTAGATGAGTTAAAAAGCCGTGCATGGGATGACAATCATTGGCTAAAAGGGGATGGCGCCTTTGACCGTAAGAACATACTTAAGCTAAAGAAGGCGATACACCAACTTGGGTACAATATTGGTAGCCATAAAAAGCGTACAGAATTAAAAGTTTTACTGAATATTTAATCGAATGTTTGGTTTTGTCGATTTTATTACTACCTTTGACGTATGACAAAGAAAACAACAACTAAAAAACCTACCGGCTACATAGTATACGAAGGTGCAAGTGTTTTAACTGGAGACCCAATTGTAGCAATCGTTACCCTGAAAAGTGTAAATGAGAAGACTGGCGATATGTCCCAACTATGGATATTACGTTCTGACATTTCACCTATTGAAGCAAGCAATCAAAAGTTAGACGATGCTATCTGTGGTGACTGTCAATTCAGACAGTCGTTAGGTGGTGGTTGCTATGTGAATATAGGGCAAGCACCATTACAGGTTTTCCGTACCTATAATAAAGGTAACTATCCTTTTATTACTGACTATTCAGTATTTGAGGGTAAGGGTATGCGTTTCGGTGCGTATGGTGATCCTGCGGCAATTCCTTTGGATATTCTAACCAACCTGAAAGCTGTTGTAACCAATAACACTTCATATACTCATCAATGGAAGTTCAATGATAGCAAAGCATTGGGAGATGTATCAATGGCAAGCGTTGACAACCTGTTAGAAGCCGAACAAGCCAAGGAAAAAGGTTTTAGGTGGTTTAGGGTAACCAATGATATTGGGGTGCTTAGAGATGATGAAATCGTTTGTCCTAACTATACACATGATGTACAATGCAAAGACTGCAAGTTGTGTAGTGGCAATGGATATGAAGGTGCTAAGAATATTGTCATTCCAAGCCACGGTTCATGGAAAAAAAGGTTTACGGAAGTAACAAACCACGCTTAACGTATCTATTAACATAACTACATAACGGTTGGAGGTTGTTGAATTCATTAAGGTTCAACAACTCTTCTTCTGTTAGTGCCGAACTGGTAGGTATGATGTGGTCAATATCCCATGTCTTGTTTGGTTCAATGATACCATCATCTGGATTACCATAATTATCCCAGCTCATCCAAGGTTCAAATTGCGATTCGATATGTATTCTGAACTCATCGAATGAACATCCAAGTATATCTTGAGCTTTAGATTTTTTAGTGTACCCACCTGCAACTATTTTAAGGCGTATTAGGCTCCTGACGTTTTTACTTAACCTATATAGTGGGTCGTGTTTCCTTTCATGGTATCGCTTTAAGTTGTATTGTAACTTAGCGGTTTTATTTTCTTTATATCGATTGCGGTCTTTTTCCCTCATCCAATCTCGATTATCTTCTCTATATTGCTTATGGTATTCGGTCCTAGTTTTTATATTATTTTGATAATACTTAGCGTTCTGTTGGCGTTCTTTGTCCTTCATACATAATTTACAATGATATTTGTATCCGTCTGTCGCATTTTTATTCTTATAGAATTCATTAAATGGTTTTTCTATTTCACATTTACTACATATTTTCATAGTTAGTCTTTTATATAAATAGCGATAAATTTATCAAAGTTTTCCGACACATGGAATTAATTAACGAAAAATTTGGTGGTCTGAGATATTTTACGTATCTTTGTACTTCACTAATTAACTAAAACAAATTATAAATGGGATATATTAAAGAAAATCTTTCAACCAACGAAAGTATTATTAACGACATCAAACTATCAAAAATGTCATATTTCGCACCAAACTTTTTGGTAATGTTGTTCGTATGGCTTGTCTTAGGTTCGTTTGGTACATTTCTAGGTGCTGCGGCTGCTCTTGGTATCATTTTCTGCATTCCAATTGGTTGGGGTGTTCTTAAATTCTATAAGACCGAACAAGCAGTCACCGATAAAAAGGTGATTCAAAAAACGGGGATAATTAGTACCACCATTAACGAAATTCGTTTAAATAAGCTTGAAACTGTAGAATTTTCGAGAGGGGTATTAGGTAGAATATTTGGATACGGTACAGTTAAGGTCACTGGTACTGGAGGGTCGGAATTAAGTATGTATGGTGTTAGTAATCCTAAAGAGGTTAAGAATCAAATTGATAATCTTATCGACTGACAATCCCTACGCATGGTTCATGGTCAAAGCGATTTAATGATGCCCACGCTTAACGTATCTATTGACATAACTACATAACGGTTGGAGATTTGTTGAAGAAAAAGTTGCAGACTAAGATTTAATTGTTATCTTTGAGGTATGAAATTAGAACACGCAGAATTACTGGAAGATACTTTATCAACGATTGACGTTGAGGTTCGAGATTACTATTCAGGTCGAGGTATGTATGGAAAGCAGACAGCCGCGATCGTAGTTGACAGCTTGGATGGGTTTCTATCGGGTGTTGGTAATTTTCTTGCTGATGTTGCTAACTGTGACATTGATGAGGTTCACGCTATCGGTGAAGCTATGAAGAATATGAAGATGGACAGTATGGGGTTAGGTATTGTAATCTATTAAGACATGACAGTTAGAGCAGAATACGTGAGTGAGTTTGACCATGGTAACGCATACGAAAGCTATTGTGATTTCGATACCGAAACCAATGATGCAAGTAATATCGAACAGATTGATGTTGATGGAGAT
>Ga0080013_1000192_pt1 | contig 87202 bp, 89 predicted proteins | sample ETNvirenome_6_85_FD_69236 | JGI IMG/M metagenome (GOLD analysis project Ga0080013, IMG submission 69236) | Marine viral communities from the Pacific Ocean - ETNP_6_85 (SPADES assembly) (version 2) | ecosystem: Environmental > Aquatic > Marine > Oceanic | place: Pacific Ocean | collected 2013-06-19
CTGCTGAGGCTAAGTACGTGGGGACACCTATGCCGGCTAGCGCGGCTCCGGTACCAAGGCCAAAGGCATTCTGTCGAGCAGATTTGCCTAGGCGCTTAAGAAAGGAATTTTTCTCTGCTTCAGTTAAGTTAACGTCGAGCTTATCAAGTTCTTCAGCGATATACAAATCCAAGAGACGCAGTTGCACCTCTTCTAAAACAATCTGCCGAAGCTTGGCTTCTGTAATGTTCATGTAGATGTCTCGTTTAAAACTGCCTCTAGCTCTTCTTGAATGACCTTCTGCAGATCCTCTCTATAAATCGGCTTGTCTGGGTTGACGCCCGGTCTACCGGTTGAACTGGGATGTCCAGTGGCGCTGTATTTGTATCCTCCGCCCTGCTTAGACATGCCGCCGGGTGCGCTCCAGTATTCGCGGCTACCATGCGGCATCGCAGACCGAATATCCTTTTTAAGTTGGATATAGTCTACAGGGGGGTGCTTTTCTCCTACTTTTCCTCGGGGCTTTGGCTGGTTGGCGCGCATCATTTGTGAAAAGGCGTTGCTAACCAAATTCATCACATCCATCATCTGTTTTTGCTCCAGATCTGTGGGGGCTTCAACATACTTGGTGGGGTCAATTGGTTCATCTTGTCCATAGCGACGGACTGGTAGATCCTTGCCTAAGTCATCTTGCCTTGACTTAAGAAGGTTTCTAACCATGTTAAGCGGCTCTTCCATACGCCGATCATATTGGGGGTTATCGCGGCTGTATTTCTTCAGGGATTTTAAATAGTCATCGATGTTGCGGATAAAACCAGCAAGATCTTTCTCCCAGATTCCAGTTATCTGGAACTCATGCGGTACTCGTGGTCCCATTGCGTCTGGGCGCTCATCATCTTGAGGATCGCCGTAACCTGCCCCCATCGTGTCAGGTAGGCGCGCTTCGGCAATCTCTTCTTTGATGATCTGTTTTAGTCTTGCTGTTGTGATTTTCATAAGATCCCCTTATACTGCTGATAACAAATTCAACAATAAATAGTTATCTCTATCGATAAAGGATGCGTTATTCTTTCTTTCCTCGAATACTTCTTTCGGCATCGAGCCTACATCTTCATAATCTGATACATCTATCTTATATAATTCGATATCATATCGCAGAAGCGTTTGAATAATTTTGTTTTCTTTTTTTCTCGCGTCTGGATCAAGGGCGACGTAGATGGGGGTATCGTTGAGGACGATATTTCTGACGAGATCGGAACGCGTACTAAGTGTTGAGCCCAAAATGGGAACAGCATTTCCTGCGACCAGTGCATCAAACACTCCTTCGACCAAAATTAGGTCTTCATTCCAGTTAATAAATAGTTCATTAAACACTATATCTTTGGACGCTCTTGGGTTTTTATACTTATAGGAGTCCCCTGTATAGGACCGAGCGATAAAGTAGCTACAATCGCCATCCTCGTCGAATGACGGTATGATGATTCTATTGCGATATTCTCCGCTAAAGCAAAAGCCGATCTTCCACTTGAGAATATCGGCTTTTGTTACTCCACGTTTTTCTAGATAACGCAAGGCATAAATTCCAGTTGCGGGAATATTGTTGGCTGTAAGGCTTACGAATTCCTCTGGGAGTTCCACTTTCGTCTTGTCTTGCTCAACGCGTCGTTCCACAAAGAGGTCAGCAAATCTTTCAAGATCGGGCCTGTCCGATATTCCGTCCCATTTCTGTAGTTGGATATACGAACCAAAACGCCTAATAAGACGCCTAATGCTACGACCACGATAATCACAAACCCAACAATGAAAAGCATTTTTATCCAGATTAACAGCGAGCTTATACTTGTAATGATTGCACGCAGGGCATTTGAAATAATGTTCGTTTTTGCTGGTTTGGCGGTGGTCTCCAATAGCTTCATGCAGGATCTTTAGCGCCTCTTTCTTATTCATATACCCTCACACACATCATAACATGTGGAGACATCAATGTCAAGTAAGGTGGCTGGTGTTGCTATGCGCTTTGGAGTGCATTAATGATTTGCGCCTTGGTAGAACGCGTGTTCACTGAAAGTCCTTGTTCCTTGGCTATCTCAAACAATTGCGACTTCTTCATGGCCTTATAGTCATAGAGTACCGGCTCGTCCTCTTCAATTGAAACTAGTTCAATCTCAAAGTTCAATTCTTCACCAGCTAACGGATGATTGAGATCAAGCAAAATTGAAGTATCCTTTATCTCGGTAATCTTCGCCAGAAACGGTCCACGTGGGCCGTTGCCTTGAATCATACCGCCAACTTCAAATTCGAAGTCGTCGTTAAAAGCCTGTCGCGGCACTGTCTGGAGTGCTTCCGGATCGCGTGGTCCGTAGGCCTTTTCCATTGGCAGCGTCACTGACTTAGTTTCACCTGTTGCCATTCCCAAAACAGCCTCACTAAAGCCGGGAATCATGCGACGTGACCCAACTCGAAAGCCGAGAGGCTGGCCGCGGCGATGAGAACTATCGAACTCTGTCCCATCTGAGAGTGTGCCCTTATAGTGCACTTGAACGTTGTGTCCATTTTCTACTTTCATTATATCTCCTTTTATTTAATGAAAAATATCTTTATTAGTATAACCCCCCTTCCAACATATGTCAAGGGTTTTATTCTGTTTTTCTTTTAGCTTTTTGAACCATTCTTATAACTGAAGCCGGAAGAGACTCAACATACCCTGCTTGAAACCAATGAATCGCAATTAAGTCTTCAAAAGGGCCCAAAAAAGAATGGAGTTCATAAAATTCTTTGTCAACATATACCACAATGCCTGTCCATGGCTCTCTGCCGGGTGGTATTATAAGCGGCGATTCTTGAACGATATCGCCAACTTCGAAGTTGTGTTCTCCGTTGTTGTCCTTCTCGTTCATAATTTATATAGATCATTCGATTAGCTCTTTTTGTTGTTCTATGGTATATCCCGCTTTGGCTATCACAATAGCATCTGCTTTATCGTAGGCGCCCGCCACAGGGTTGCCATGTTTAGTATACTCAATATGGAAGGCCGGCTCATTTTCAAGAAGGTGCTTTAAGACGACCTGTTTTGCTTTCTCGCCGCGCTTAACCTTGATGCCGGCATGTTTGCGCGCGGAGGTGGCCGCAATGTATTCAGGCTCAATTTCAAACAATTCATAAATAAGCCAAGATACAATCCCGTTAAATGTCATTAGCGCTGACAATGTTTTTGCTGAGGATTTACCTTTCATAAACATGTGAAGAGGCTGTTCTATATAAATATGTGTAATGGGGTGGGGGGAATCGCCCCACCCATCATGGTCTTGATCAAGCTGATAGTTTTCAAAAAAATCTGCGATGTATTCTCGCAAGGCTTCCGCTTTGGCAAAAACCCCTTTGTGCTTCCGCAAGTCAAGCGCGCTATAATGCAGTAGCTGGCCGTCGCCCACAACTGCAAAGCCGGTTATACTGGTGGATATATCTATACCAAGGACCATGGGTAAATTATATCACAAGTCGACGCGTAATTTAAAAGTATATTCATCATCATCGGTCTTTAATATGGGATTCGCCAAGCTCGCGATTCCTATTAAATTCCTGGCTTCATCGTAAATTCCAATACGAGAAATATATACTTGTCGCTTAAAGGATGCTGATTGATTTGTAAAACTAGAACTTACTGTGTTTTTTATAGTGCGCGCTGTATTTTCTTCATACACGTGGGATGATGTGTTCCTAAGAAGGGATTGTCCATGTTTAATGAAGGTGGGGTTATTGGAGAAGTTGGTTTCACCCCGCTTAGCATGCGCAAACATGGTTAGCACTGACGTTTCTGTTTCTCCTCGAAAAGATAATTTAAAGGTTATATTAGAGGGGGCGTCGCCCGTAGATGCATCGATTGTAACTGTTGTATAGTTGATTCCGTCTTGGGCGCCGGCGCCAAAATATATCCACTGTGGATTAACGGGAGATCCGCCTGTTGAGCCTCGCACCAAAAATACATTATCATCAGTTAGATTCCACGATCCTGTTAAAACAAGGAAGCCTTCGTCATATAATACAACGCCGGCTACATTATTTGTGCCACTGGTTACTGTTGCTCCCCACGCGCTTGATACTTGGATCAACTCCCCGTTTCTTTTGTTATCTACAAGTTCTCCGATTAAAGATCCGGTATAATACATCTTGCATGATACTGTGCCGGGCTTTATCCTTGAGCCATAAAAGATGGAGGGAATTGATATCAAATTGATTTTTTGTTGGTCTTTGATCCATGCCGGCGTCCCACCAGATCCGGTCGATGATCCTGTTATACCATAATGTGGCGACCTCCACTTATAATAATCCAGACGCTGGCGGAGGCCATAGTAGTGAGGATGGGAAGCGCTACAAGGCCACATCTCAAGTACTGCCGTCTCCGATGACCCAGTCTTGGTGCACTTAATTCGTTGGCCGGCGCCGTTTGCAAGAAAGGTCGTCGGGGTCGACCCCATGGCGCCATATTGTTGTGTCGTCGTGCCGGTCATAAACTCTCGTGTTATAGAGGCAGAGAACGGGTATGCGGCATACAGCTTTGTTCCTGCTCCTTCGACGTCCCAGTCGCTTTCTGATCCTGTCATGACCGTTTTGAAGCTATAGCGCGACGAATCCTTTTCGATGAAAGAGTAGATGAGAGGGTTCATGGGAACACCGGCGGCATGCTCTGCGCTGCTGGTGTTGTAGCGGTCAATATTTAGCTCATAAAGACTAATGAATCCATTGGGCACATCAAGTACATTGCTAACGAATTTGCCAGTACGCTCAGGACGATTGTTGTAGTAGATGGCGCCAGCGCCGGGTTCAATAATGAACTCGCACAGCGGGGCGGCGCGCATGGTGTTAAGGATGATGTCGGTCGACTCAAACTTTTTGTAGGACATGGCTAGTAATCCAGTCTAACACGCAAAGTCAACTCGGTTGTTGGGTCCTTTTTAAGTGGCTCAGATAGTTTTGCTGTGGCCAACAGCTCATTTTCAGCGTTGTATAAACCAATAGTAGTGAGGTACGATACGGGTGTATCAGAGGCTTTTGCCTTTACTCGAATCTGACTTGCCGAGGTGTAGGTGGGGTTGGTGCTGTAATTGAATTTATTGTGAGGAACTCTGCAGAAATATATAGTAGAGTTAATCTCGGTAGAGTTGTTAAAGCTAATATTCTGTAGTCTGTGGCGCAGTGCATCGCAGTTACCGCTAATCGAAGATCCTGTGAAGGATGCTGTTAGTGATTTCTTGACGTCATCTTCTTTGTTGAAGTCTTGATTTGGGTTATTAGAGTTATCAAAAATAGAGGCAGAGACAATAGCAATTCCAGCCTGGTAGAAGACGAGGCCGTATGATCCCGATGCTGGCGCACTGCTTTTGTACAGGACGCCATATTCACCAGCATTTCCTTTATTATTCGTGCCACCGGTTTCAGAAGCAGACACATCTGCCAGTGTAATTGAGCAACTGGTAGCATTAATAGCTCCGGGAGTACCAGAAGCCCACGATCCTGTGGCCAAGCTAATGCTAAAGCTTCCTTTCTTGATTTGATCTTTCGTGAGAAGTCGCGAGAAGTTTATAAAGAAAACCTCTTTCATTTGACGATTGTTATCGGAAAAGTTCAGATCCGACTCAAAAATCTCGACGACATTCGAGCTACCGGTATATCCTAGCAAGACTTGCGAAAACTGATTGTACATGTTAATCTTCTTAGCGTTTTGGACGCTAGTTGCTCCAGACAACACAGAAGTTTCGTCATATCCCATGGTGATATCAAAAATATGATTAGCAGAAGAGCTTAAGTAGGGATAGTCATACACGGACTGAAACTGTCCGTGCGCATAGTTTTTAATGTTTCTTTCTGCCTCATAAGTTCCGTATGTTCCACTCACAATGTTACCGGTGATGGGGATAGCTTCATGTAGAAGAGTTCGCGTCGTGGTAAGATCAGAAGCGAGATTTAAAGTTTCATATGTCCTGGGCATCTATATTCTCCAAATATATTATTGTTTAGCTGGCGCGCCGTAAGGCTTTAAGTGTAAATTGTTGCATTTGGCCGGACGCGTCCCCGGTAACAGTGACAGTCGTGGTGAGCGTATCATAAGTATTACCGTCCCCAAATACATCCACCCCGAGTTGGCCCTTTCGTGACCACAGGCTTGATGTAGTTCCGGCATCCTTCGTGTTTGTCAGTGATGGTTGTAAGGTGAAATTCATCGCTGCTGCGGTACCGCCCGGACCACTGATGACCGATACGTTGCTTTTTGGTATACCGCCCGGGACGGCCGTTACGGTGTTGGCAACACCATTTATTTTGGCTCGGGAAAACCCTGGTCGTTCCGGGGATGCCCCTTGAACACCGACGCTCCTGATTTTCATATTCACTTCGTCGCGACCAGACGAGTTATTATTAGTAAAGCGTGAATTGGACGTTGTACCATACAGGCCGCCGAAAATATTACCGTCAAAATCTACACTAAATCCGGTGTCCAACATTCCTTGGTTACTTATATAAATAGAAGTGTTAGATTGAGTAGAGTCTACGTTTGGACTATTGATACCAGATTCAAACATAATCTTAGAGCCAACGAGGGCGCCCGATTCCAAAAAGTATTTATTATCACCTAAAGCGCCGGCTTGGACCATCGCCGTAGCGGTCTCAGAATTAGCGGATATATAAATAATCCCATTGCTGGTACGAACAGCGTTATCGTTAGTTATTTCATTTTGTAAAATTTCAGGCATATATAGCACATTATTATTCATAGTGGTCAAACCATAATTAATTCCGGCGCTGCTTTTTGAAAATGCCTCAAAAATGGGAGTTTGTAAGATTTCTAAGTCCGTATATGCTGAACCCGATATATGATCTCTCTTATAGAGGGTGTAGTCAATTTCGTCATCTCCCAGCGCAAATTTAGTAATTCTAAAATTACCTGCTGCCATGCGACGGCGGCCGAGATCTGTTAGTACGGCGTCCATAATGATGTCGCCCGAGTTGTCTAAAAATGCCATTTAATTTCCTCTCCTTGATAAATAGTAACTATTTTTGTTATTCGCTATTCAAATTATACTTAATGTTTAAATCGATTTTGCGGCCTGTTTTTTTGGAAGTGAGCCTAAACTTATAAGTATTGTCCCAAATGTATTCCTTTATGTCTGACGATCCCACACTCAAATTTCCCATTTGAGTGTGGGCTGGTTGTGAGTAATCCACGCTGCCTGTATTAAGGGTTAGGTGGTTGATGTTGGGCAAAACTTCAAAAATCTTTTTGAGGGGAGTAGCAATTGAGAAGGGCACTTCCTTCATTTCTTCCTCGGTCATTATATTGAATATTGAAAACTTATAGCCACCATCGTCTACAAGCTGTGCTTCATATATTGGTGAGAGATCCCCCGGCATGCCTTTTTCATTAATTACACGAAAAACATAATAATACTTAAGATTTGTTTTTACTTTATCATAGAAATTGAAAATTGTTTTGCTTTTTCCAATTTTTTCTTCCGGGGGCAACAATAAACTCAAGGTAGAACGGAGATGTTCTCCAAAATCCGATATTTTTTTGGGCTTTGTATCAAGTCGATAAACTTCAATATATTTTTGTTTAGAGCGACTGGCATACTCCCTACTAATTTTCTGGCCTTCTACAAAGTTACGAGAATTCAGATAAGCCGATTTAATGTTTGCGTCCTTCGTTGCTACAATGGCTGGGTAAAAGTCTACATGATCCGCACTATATCTTAACTCAAAGCCCAGCCGTTGCGAATTGTCCTCTATTTGAAAAGGATTAATCTCCAATCTGTTTGGGGGATTATCTACCACTTTAAGTGTTTTAGTACAAAGAGGGACTTCTATAATTTTAATAACCGGCTCATATTCCAACACATACTCTGCTCTATAGCGGTCTGAAGAATATTGTTGAGCATTGGTGGCAGTCGTGCTACCTAAGAATTCTGCCCAGTCGGCGCGGGCGGTGGCTGTGTAACTAGTGTAGCTCATTTCTACATCGCCGTGGCCGGTATCGTCGTAGAAGTCGCCCTCGGAATAAAACTCTGGGAGGGGGAGGGATGCTACCGACTCATCAGTGTTAGGATCATAATACTCCAGACAGTAATTTGGGCGAGACCCGCCTAGGTATGGATGATCGATCCAATAGGGGCTCGCTATCTGGCGGCTCACTGCTAAATCAGAAAACTTATATTTCCAGCCAACGGTCAGTACGTAAGCATATATATTATAGGTATAGTTGGTATCATATTTAATTTGTGTATCGCAATAATGAATTATAGGATCTATACCCATTCCATATGGAGAGACCGGATCGCCTGGTTCAGCTTCGCGACTATAGTCTGTATCTCGTACTGGTTGATGTGCAGCGTTGCTAAACCAAATATTTTGCAATACATTTTGTGTTCTATCATCATTAGTTGGGAGGCCTCCGATTTTTTCAATTCTATAGGCTAAAGTTTCGATATGTCTTTGACCCTCTATATCGCGAAGCGGCGAATAAAACGATTTCAAATCTGTTATCTTCGAACGGATTGTAGATAGCGACGGATGAGATGGGCGCGCCGTTGAGTGCTCGTCAAACCACATCAAAACATCTTTAATAATACTCATGGAACTTACACTATTGACGTATCTAAAAACTCCGGTAGTATCGAGAGCGTTTAGTCGTGGTAAAGTGTACGGGCCCATGAAACAGCTCTCTATTTCGGACGCATCATATTTAAAATGATTGTGGCCGTGGACCATTAGTTTCATAAAATCCACCACTCGCAAATTGTTGGCACTCGCAGTCGTATAATTAGATACTCTAGTATTGCCAGCATTGGGACTATAATAATCACTATAAGTCAAGTAAGAAACATCCTCATATGATGTGGGAAGGGCGCTATCCGCATATGCATCTTTTAATAATTTTAAAAACTTAGGAATATATCCACTGTTGTTAAGAAACTCTCTAAATGTTTTGGGCTCGGTGAGGGGGGATGGGGGGTCACCTGACTCTCTTGTGGTGATAGTGGGAATATCAATGGAAATATAGTAGGGAAAGCGCGTTTTATAATTAACAAAATATTCAAAATCTTCGTTGGCAGCCAACGGATCTTGATAAACATCGTATAGAGTGCTTGTGATCTCGTCCAAGATACTAAAATCTCCTCGCATGCTCTGATCATCAAAAAATATATTTTTATGTACACGCTCAATTGTATCAACCGTTGAGGCTGACAGCGAATTTTGTATGATTGAAGAGGAAAGATAAATATGGTAATTATCGTTTTCGTATGTACCATCTGAGTTGGAGTCTTTGGGAAGAGCCAACATTTCATATCCAACATTTCCCTCCCGCAACACAAAATTGCGTATTGATGAAGAATAGTTAGCCCTAATCATATATCCTTCCTCCGCAAGTATCGTCGGGCTTGTAGGTAGACCGCGCTCGGTTGCAAATCTAGAGAGACCACCCCAAGGAAGGGACGGCGTAGAATAAAGCTTTTGGTATTCCTGTATGTCATCTCCGTGTTCCCATCTATCTGGCGTAAATATATCAAAACTGCGCATCCAATAAATGTTGGGGATGAGCAATTCCGAATCCAATTGATTAACATAGTTTTCATATTCGGGAAGAAAGGAATTATAAACGGCCTTTATTGTGATAGGGGGCGACGATTCATATGTGGATCCGCCCATACCAGTTCCGTAATCGATATGTGTCATGGTATTTATTTCATATCTATTATAGGGAATCCAGTATCCTAAAGAGGTGTTCTCAAAAATACTGGCAGTGTATATGGGATGGTATGTGGTACTTCCAAACTGCCCCCCCACAAGCAACGTTTTCCAATGCTTATCATCTTTAATCACTTCTTCGCGACCCACCACTCTTACATAAAGTTGATAATTTGGTGTAAGAATATCATCAGATCGTCGTGTAGAAGCAGAATTAATAAGCACCTCTTTAATACACTTACGATTTGCCGCGCGGTCGTCGCCAGTTCTTCCAAATGTTTCAATCGGAAAAATCCCCTGCGTGGCGCCATCGGGTACAGTGGGAACAACCTCAACTGTTTCCCAACACCCCCCTATAGCCGTACGAAACACATCAGTAGAACCTGATAGGGTGATGGGGCTGAGGATATATGTCTTATCTTTCATCTGTAGTTCCTATGTGTACGTGGTGGGCATCGGCATCATCGGGAGGGGCAGCGCCGTCAGCGGCTCGGTCACCGAGGAGTGACTCCCAGTGTCTGAAAAAATGGATAATGAATCCATACTTATGGTACTAACAACCGGCTTAACGGTATTATAATAAAAGCGTGATCGCAGCGCAGTACTAGCAACGGATGACGCTAAGGCATCAAATCCGGTGGTAATATAGCTCATTGTAGAAGCGCCGGGAATCCACCCATATTTATCCGCTAGTGCGGCTGCTTCAAGGCCGGGGTAACTTACTGTATATTTGAGCCAACCCCCCACGCCAGCCATGGCGCCATCGGCACGAATCGTGGTTTCACCCGTTCCTGTTCCTGCAGAAAAGTATACGCTTGGTCCACCCTGATCAGAAACGGAGAAATATTGGTTTATTCCTGCGGCGTATTCGGCAGAAAAGTTCTCATGATAATCATAACAAATCGCTACTTCTCCAGCCATAAGAAAATTCTCTATCTGAGATTCAGGACTAGTGTTGCTTATAAATTGAGTATTAATCAGGTATCCCTTTGCATCAACTGCTGAATTTTGCATTTTATAAAAAACTGCATCTGCGTCGGGGTTCAGGGCCGAGTTCATGATTTCTATATCTGAATCTGAAGTTCCCCATCGATCATAAAGCCACGAAAGCAGTGAATCCTCGCCGAACAGATCGGCGAACGATCCTGTGACGCGTTCCACGGTTGAGTAATCCATGTCACCCATTTTCTTCCTCAAACATTTTTTATTTCCTTATTGCATTTAATTATTTCAAATTTTAAAATTGTTTCAATTTATCCGTTATAGGATTTACATTATAGATCACCACATCTGATGTTATGATAGTGGCGTCAGGTATCTCTTTTTTATCTTTTTTATCTTTTTGGTTTTGAAGTAGATGTGGAAGATCGTCATCTAATTTATAAAATGGATCATTTTGTAAATTGATAAATTTGTCAGTGGCAAAAATAGCTTCGTTTTTTAAATTGAACCACTCGATTTTATCTATAAGCGCTGCATTATCGATAATTTCCTTATCAGTTTGATTCGTTAAAAGAGAAAAATCAATAGTTTCATCTGAAAATGTGCAGCCCAGTGCAGCCAATATTATTTGTGACGATTCTTTAAGGTTTAAATCTTCTCCCCCTTCTTGAGGCAACTTGATTATACCAAGAGTGTTTAATCGAGCCTCTGCGCTTTTAACATTGAAGAGATTTGGAGAATCTAGCTTGTTGATTCTTAAACCATTAACAATGCGTATTTGTCGCCTTTCAGGTGTGGATATTTTGTTTATAAATCTTTTTTTTGAATAACTAGGCATAAATTATGTTTCCCTTAAGTGGGCCCGCTGGACGTGTCCGGGCCGCCGGACGCGACCTCATTATCATCGATCCACTGCTGTTCCCATTCCCTCAAACACTCGAGTGTCGCGGCCGGGTTGTCGTACCACGTGTCTCCCTGTTCGCAGCCAGTTACTGCCGAAAAGGACCGGTAAAAACTGTCAGGTTGTCCGACCCGATCCCACTTATACCAAGCTGCGGCGCCGAGATCGTGGAGGAAAGCGACCTTGCCGCTGGTTTTGTCTTCGTCGTCGGCCATGTAGTTCTGCACGGCCCAGTACTGCTCGAGTTGGCGCGTGGTACTGGGACCGGTCAGGCCGCTATATGCGCCGGTGGCGCCTTTTTCGAGATTTAGCCACTGCATAAAGACTGCGAAATGCTCTTCGGAGTCGACATACCACTCGGAAGTGTTGACCCCTATCGTGCAGCAGAGTGATGCGAAGGCTTCCCAGAAGTAGCCGCCCGGCAGCATCGCATCGATACTGTTGTCATAGACGGCGCCTTGGCCGTTCCTGTTAAACGGTTCATCAAACCTGATCAGCTCTGTATCGCTGCGGGTACCGCCGGTTGAACCTTCGAGAGGTGTCCAATTTCCATTTATCGTATTTGTGAGAAACGCACCCTTTTCGGACATGAACTCCATCATGCGTTCCTCGATGGTGTTCATTCCGGGCTGGCCGCGTTCCCAGAGGCTTCGATGGGTCTGGCCGACGCCACCCAACTTAATTCCGGCGATTCCCCACATCAATACTCCAAGGGCGAGCGCGTCGTAGTCATCCTGCTGAGCACCTAGGGTGTATTTAAAGTTCCAGCCCATCGTGCTGGAGCTTTGAAGCCACGAGCTTGCACCAGAATCGTCTTCATAATCTGCAGACTCCGTGAATAGATCTGTTGCTCCTCCTATGGCGCTCATAAAACTAAACATCACATTCCGTGCAATCGCGCCGCCGTGATCGTCGATGTATTCATTGGCCCAGGCCTCGCGCTGGCTGGTGGTGTCGCCCAAGTCGCTCCATCTGGAGGCACGGACACCGTGGCCATAACAGTCTTGCCACAATCGCCGCATCATAGCAAAACAATAGGAAGCTAAAGGCGCCATATATTCATATAAATCCTTCAGCCTGCATTCATTCATAGCTGTACTAGTAATACTACCGTATCCATCACACGCTACTATACTGAAGGGCTTGGGGTGTTGGCTCGGAGGGTAATCATGGTCCAGCTCAGATTCTTCGAGTGTGACATAATCGGCGTCGGTTTCCCAAATGGGCTGTATCCAGTTTGGTGACATATTTCTCTCGTCCTCGGGAGGCCACGCGGGAGTAAAGGTGTTGTTATTGCCAGTCGTGGTTTCGCCCGGGTCGGTACCGCCGCTACCACCATCGCCAGGTGCAGCTGCATAAAATGGACTTTCAGAAGAATAACCATATCTAGTCCTATGCCGTGTGTGATAAACTGAGTTCCCCCCACCACTGTCTCCTGGCGTCATGCCGCCGATGGTATCAGTTGTGTGGAATGCGACGCGATAGGCAAAGTCATTTTCAATATCCTCCACTACCCAACTAGGATCTAAAGCATCCCTCTCGTTTTCAAAACCTCTATATTGGGTCTCGTAAAGCCCCACAAATTCCCGATGAAACTTCAGTAAGGCCGGCAAAGTACCTTGGTGAGGCCCTATCTCGTCGGCTTTGGTTTTGGCCTTATATATGAGTGTTGATAGGTCGCCTCCCGAATCATCATATAAAAGATCTAAATGAAGGTAATACATAGTGGCCGCACGTAGATATGGGGCACTATCCTCTGTATAAAGACTATCCATATGGTCTACAAAAAACTGATTGAAAGTATTGTCTATATCGTTAAAACTACAGTATTCCTGGGCTAATTCTACATAGTCCGTCAATATGGACACTTCCTCATAATAACTGCCTGTTATTTGTTTGACTATAAACAGCGACGAATCTCGCATTTTTACGGTAGCCTCATAAAAATGTTCATAAGGAGGCTTCGCATATTGATTAACGACCCCAGGGTGGTCTTTGCTATAGACATCTTGAAAATCAAAACACATTAATCTATAGTCATCTAGGTTCTCGGTTGATCCCAGAACCTCTTCTGCGGGATCTGAGGGGAGGGCAAAGTTTCTTATCACATGGTAACTATATACGTCGCCGCCGCCTCTGGCGCCTATGTGTCCTGTTCCGTGTCCTGCCATGCCACCCCACGTGTCTTCGGCCATGTCCGGGGCCGTGAGCATGTCTTTATACCAACTTACAACAGTTGCTGGCGTACCAAGTGCCGTGGCGCTTTCAGGGCCTTCAAATTCATAAAAAGAAGAATTTGCTTCTATATTTACTCTATCAAATTCGAGGCTGCCCATGGAGGCATATGGCTGTGTTTTTCGCACCAATTGTGAACCAGCAATACGTATATGCATGTTTACCATGTCTCTAGAGAAGTATTGTTCAACTTTCCATGGAGGGAAAAAGTCCGAGAGAATTGACTGAGTATTGACGTATTTCTCATAATCAAACCAATAAAAACCATTAGTTAATATCGCATCGCTCTGCGTAGAGAGGGCGTCTGCCGATGTAAATGCATAATTACTAATTTTCCAATTTGGATATAACAGCGTCATTCCTAATCCGGCGCCGTCGTCATCTGTCACTTTATTATCCCGATAATAATCATATAGAGCAGGATCAACAACAACTCCCAATGCGGGATCAATCTCGCCGAAGCTGACCCGGCGAGAATTCCAGCGAGTTCTCCTTTCTACTCTTCCGTCTATTACTTTTGTATTAACGATTAACTCTTTAGAAAGAATAGGTTGCTCAAAAATAGTACTATTAACATTCACCAGTCTGCGTCTAAATCTTTCGTATAGGTGGCCAATGGGCGCGCCTAGGTTGCGATCTGGCCATGCAGTTCTAAGGGCATTTAACTCAGGTATCAATTGAACATTATATTTATAATTGGCCAACACATATGAAATTTGATCAAGTCCGTCTTTTAAGTCGCTATTGGCCGCGGCATTGGTGCTCGTACGAAGTACTTTATCATAATCTCCTATAAGGGTTTGAAAGGCTTTATCTATATCATCATAGGTGTAAGTATCTTGTTTAAAATATTGATTGGTAACCGACTGAAGGGGTAAGTCGTCGTAGGGTGCACCGTCGGGATCGATGTATATCATTTTCATCCTGTTGGGAACGTTCCCCTGTTCGAGCAAAACTTCCCAATCTACATCACTCATCATGTTTCGCACCAATAAAGGATTATTAAATAACAAGGACTGCATTTCTGACGCAGTGTATTCCATTAACCTATTGTCCACTGAATACAACATAATAGCATCAAAGTCTCCCCACGAAGGATAGGTACCCACGAGCCCACCACCCGGGGGCTCCGTCCATGTTGAATAATACGTGACTGGCTCATCTGGATCATAAGATTTTTGTAATCGAGAACGGTGATAAGTAAATACAAATTTTGCAAGCCTAATACCTGCGTCGTCATAAACCCATTGGGGGGTAAGTTCGCTCCATGTCTCTGTGGGAGTCAACGGATGATTGAAGGGCGATTCGAAAAATCCCTCTATCATAGGGTAATCCTCCAAAAATTCTTCAAACTCTACTTCTGTAAAGTCATCTGAATAAAAAAGGCCATGTACAAAGGGATCGAATATCTTTTCGGGCGCGCCCGATTGTATAAAATCGTTAAAGTAAGTCGTATGCCAATCCATTGTCTCAGATATACACATGGTCACATTGTCTTCCAAATATGAAACTATGTTTTCAAGTGCCTCATCGGTTTCAGCCTTTATGTAAATCGCATATTCTAAATCAAAGGATGTGTCTGCATTGATGGTCACCTTCTCGATACGAGGAATGGGTAAATATCTTCCAAAGGTGTTAGTAGTGTTTCCTTGTAAAGTTAGTTTTGACATATTTCTGGCTCCGTTACGCTTCCGTAAATATCAAAAAATACTGGGTTTCCTGTTGTGGCAGAACACTCAAAATCAAAGTCGACATAATAAGATTCTTTATTGAAGATCTGTGCGCTGTGACAGGCTTTAGCTTGGTTTACTTCAAGGTCTTTTAAGATGTCAAAATAATACTCAACGCTGCTGGTTGTATAGTTTCCCCCTGTGCGCGGGGGTGTCGCATTGTCGCCAGGAATCAGATCCGATGGCATCGGATCGGGGCGGTCACGCATCATAAACCCTCCTTCTATTTGAGGAAGCGTTTTTTGAAAATATTTCCTTTTAAGTGCCTGAATTGTATCTTGGCCACCAGACATGCCTTTCACATACCACTCGGTCGTGGCGACCGAGTCTAGCAGAATTCCTACATTAAATTTGACACCCTTTCTATTTGCTTTTAGTGCCAGAGTTCTGTCGGGGATACCTCCTTCGTAATAGGCGGTTATATTCAATGTAGTAGATTCCCGAAGTGCACTAATGAAATTCCTCTGCTGCTCGACGAAGTGATAAGGTGACGTCGGCACTTCAACCTTAATGTTACTTCCTACGGCGGTACCGTTCGTAAATTCAAACACGGCGTGAGTAGTTCCATCGCCTATACGTATTGTATCCTTAGTTCCGCCGCCTGTATATGGGCCGGCCAATGGAAATCTGATCTCTCCCTCGGCATATCCATAATCAGGAGCATATTCATTTATATGAAAAACTTCTAGATCATAGTTTTCGGTTAATATTTCCGTATTAACCTCGTCTATATATATCATTGCATCATCTGGTACTATTTTAATCATGCGGTTGTCCGAAAAGGTGGCTGTTTGCCCGATTACATCCATAACATTTTCTGGATCATATGTAAACTCGGCTGGTTGAATCTGCATGCTATAATTAAGATTTACATTAACTTGAGGAATATCCATATCTTCCTTAAAGTCCGCTCTTTGCGAACTTGTTATTACTCCCTGCAGACTTACAATTTTCCAGGCTGGGGTTTTTTGGCCGTCGGCTTCTAATCTCATATCGCCTATAATGGAGTTTATTTTAAAAATATCTCGGCGCGGGATGGAGCGCTCATCAGAAAATAAACTTTCATGTACACTAAGTGGGGCGCCAGCAAACTCCCGTTGATATGTTTCTACGTCCGTAAACAAGATGGGACTTTCAAAGTGGGGAGCTACGCGTAGTCTTTCTTCGATAGAATTTTGACTTTCCGTAATTCCGGCATAAGCCCCATCGTACAATATATTATCATCCAAAAAAGTATAATATACTGGCTGAAATGTTCCGATAGACAATAAATAACGCCCATAAGAGGTTAGCTCTAAGTCATAAACTTGTTCTTTTTTATTAAGGAAAAGTGCCATTAATATTTCCCTCCGCGGCCGCCGGACGTGGGGCCGGAGCGCATTTTTATTTTATCGACCTTGGAAAGTTGGCTTTCATCACTTTTAGCCGGCGGAGTGCCGGGTGGGATTGTGTGTTTGTGAGGCGGGACGCCCGATGAATTGTACAACTTCTTACAATCAGGATAACACGAACTTTGCGATTCGTATACCTTCCAATTTCTAATACGGTGCTTATGTGCTATTCGGGGGTGACCTTCTTTAGATGTTTCAAGTGCCCAGCCATTTCCTTGTGCGTCCACTGTAAATTGATGGGAGTGGCTCGCATCAAATGAGGTTCTTCCTCCTTTGGCTCGGCGGGGCGCATTTCCAAGGCTTTGGATCATGGTTGTTACCTTGCGACCTCCATTGGGTACTGTAATCTTCGTAGTAGATGGCTTAACAACAGTCTTGCTCTCTGCAATCTGTTTGGGGGTTTTGTTCGCAGCGTAGGCTACTATGCCGGTTGCCAATTCTTTTCCTGTAACCACGATGCCCGATCCTCCACCTAATATTGAGGCTTCTCTTAGTTGAGGTGGCCACGCTGCGCTTGCCGACATCTTCTGCAAGTTATACTCCTGTTTTTGTTGACCTTCTCGATACAACACTTCTACATCCATCTTAATTAGTTCCACAAAAGATAAGTAATCATAAGGCCAGTTGTACATGAGCGGGTATGTGTTCCGTTCATTATCTTTATCTTTGTTGATAGTGGGCGGAGATAAGGTGTGAGACTGAGAGCTTCTATCCTTGTTAGAAGTACGGGCTTGCGGCACTCTTCCCACCTGAGTAGCTACCAAGTCCCAATAATTTCCTTGGGAGCGTTGTTTAACCTTAAAGAGCATCCATCGAAGATTTTGATTTTTAGTTAAGTTTTTCTCTGTTAGTAGCTCAGTGTCCATCAGTTCGTGGGCTACGGATTGATGTTGAAGAGTCATCTTCTTATAATCTCTAGGAGCAAGGTTCTGCCATATATAAGAGAGATCGTCTTTGTCTAATTCATATTCAAACTCAAACATATACATCACAATAGGCTTAATTTTTGGATTGTTGAGGAAATCGAACTGTGGGGGTAGGACGTATCGTTCCATTTTTTGAGTTAACTTTCTAATTGAAGTGCCGGCGGTATCCAACGAATCTCCTATTTTAGAGCCCTGGGCGTTTTTAAGTGCTGCCTTATACCTTTTCATAGGAATGTTAATAAACTTCTTACGCCTCGATGCAAACTGTCCCGACACATCTTTCATGAGTGCCGGCTTAGATTTGCGTACGCTTTCAATGATATAGGGTACGGCGACGATGGCTTCGCGAATCGTTCGTGATTCGGCCAATTGTCCAAGTTTTTGCGATTGAGTACTCTTATTAAATCCTGCTAGATCTGCAAGTGATTTCATCTTACGGTGGATGGTTTGGCCGATGCCAGCATCTTCATTGTTATAAACAGACGCCTCGTCAATTACTTCATAATGATACTTGAGCCAATTTGGGGGAATTTCGCCAATCTCCATAAAAATCCCTTTATCAGGATCGGGATCGATTATTCCAAATTGATGCCACATTCCTCGCGGCACGGAAGCAGACGCATATGTTGGCACACTCAGGTTGCCAGCGACAGCGGTAATAGGGTGAAACCCCTCATCATTAAAGTTCATGTGTGGTGTTTCCCATTTGGGCTGAATAACCCAGCGCTTGCCAACGGTCTTATTAAGTGTTTTGAGCACTTCACCAAATTTATTGACTTCTTCTTCGGCTACTCTTTCGATGCCGAACAAGTTTAAACTGGCGCTAAGTTGCATGGCATTTTGATCTATATTGCGGCCGCTATAGATCTCTTCGAATGCTATGTTACTCCCTCCGCCGCCGGCGATAGTGTTATTGGTCCAATCGACAATTAAAGAGGGGGAAGTATCTCTTGGTATTCCTCCGGCGAGGTCGGGAGTATTCCGAATTGGTGGGCCGGCATCACAACGACGATACACAGCTTTGGTCTCTGCTAATATGGCTTCTAGATCATAGGTTTTGGTGGAATCTGGCCAAAAGACCAGATCTACCCACGCTTCTCCGTTGTAATAAGGGGGAGTGAATGACCAGTTAAATCCGTTAAAGCAATCCATAACGCCATATGTCGAAGCATAATTAACCGCGACTTGATTTATTTGGCCAGGGGCTGGCCGGCCAGAAATCGGAGGACCAAATGCGGTGGGGCGGCTATAAAGAGTAAAGTTTTCTTTGAAGAATGGGTTTTTGCACGGATCTTGTGGGAGTTCTATTGTTCCACTTATTTTCATGGATGTGTTGGATGTGATGGCCGAACCGGAATATGCCACCGCTCCATGCAAATTATAATAAGTATTGTCTCCATTCGAACCAGATTCATATTGGTAGGTTCGAGGGCCGGATGTAGATCTGCGAACCTTGAGTCGCGCGCCAAAAACGGAGCCGGCAGGAAATTTCATATCGTCCCCCATTACTTCCGATCTTAAGGATGTAAATTGACTGTCTTTTAGGAAGAAATTGGCTGTTTCTCCAAAGAAGTTGTTTGCCATCAAGGCATACAAACCATCGGTGGAATTTGCTGCCCATGCTGCTGTGACATTAAAGGACATTGACGGATGTGGTTCTATGTTTTCAAAGGAATAGCCCTTAATATATTTGCTGGGGTCTATTATTGTTTCGAAGGGAAGTCGGGCGTCCCAGAAAGAACCTGACGACCAGCCTATCTGCATTTGTCGTGCATCAACTGCTGTCTGACTATGCGTTCCATTAATTGCCCACTGAGTGGAGGACTTGTCTGGGTTAACACTCTCTGCATCACCAAAGAAACTAGCAGAAACTTTGCTATAATCAGTTACTACTGGATAATCAACCGCCATTCCAGATTTAATAGAGTTATATAAAATTCCTGGTGAAAACAGCTTATTCATTAGCGGCTGCGTGGCCACGGCGTTACCAGACAAGAGGTTTTCTCCGGTGGAGGCTGTTCCAATACCAACAGAATATCCTATCATGCCCGAGGCATACGACTTGGAGAATTGAGACACCAAATCAAGCGTACGTTGGGCTGGATAGAACCCCTTGTAAGGATTGAGGCGGATGGCCGCGCTGCAAACCAATCGAATTTCTTTAGCGTCTAATAAAGATTCTCTCTTAATATCAAGAAAGTCTTTGAGGAATTCTGAATTGGAATAGTCACGATAGAATGAAGGCTGTGAACTACTATATTGAGTTCCTACTATCTCGAAGGTATCTAGCTTGGCTTTGTTCTGCAGTCCATACTTCTTATAATCGGATACATGTTCACTGATTCTAAATTCGGGGACAATAGCGTAGTCTCTCGCAATTAATCTCAATTGGTATAAATAGTCACCATACGTATCGAACCATGGCTCGGATGGGGCTGCCACAAAGCTCGCCGATGTACCTTCTCCTTCAATTATGCCGGCTTGCCCCGGAGCATCCCACTTAGCTTGGCCGCCATAGAGTTCTACAATAAGTCCTCCCACACCAAAATCAGATCCTGACGGATTATAGCTCCCAGTTTCAGCAATGCGTGGGCCAGTGGGGGATACTACGGATGCGTGAGATGCCAGCATGTGAGGGCGCGCATATAATGCCGCAGGAGCAAAAGATGTGTACCTCTTGGGTCCGGCATATCCGTATCCGGCATACCACGAGAAGTATTCGTTCTGAAGCTCGCCAGCGCGGCTGTTTTTCTTATAATTCATGTTTCCGCCGGCGGCGCTGTTCTCTGGCAGTTGGGCAGCAGAACGACTCAGGAAGCCGTCGGGAGCATCCAAACACCACTCACTTTGCCACACTGGAATACCAAAGGAGTTTTCGGTAAAGTTGCCGGCAATAATGCGCTTCCTCTTTGAGTCTCGCCAATATTTGTTATCATAACCAATACGATGAGTTGAGCCGGAGAAATTCTCGTTATAAAGGGTTGGGAATACACTTTCAGTATATTTCACCCACTTAAGACTGTAGGGGGGATTCTTGATGATCTTTATAATCTGATCAAGGGGGGTGGTGACACGACTCGGTGGGCGAGAATATATGTCATTTAGCTCGGTGCTGTCAAAAAACAATTTTTCATTATTATTTGTTATTTTTAAAGTCATGTTGTTTTCGACCGTAGGCATATCCTCTTTCATCCCAGTGAGAAGGTGGCTTTGTTTTTGGGCCTCTGCCGGCACTTCTTCGGAAGAAGTCGGAGAACTAAAGTTAACCAGCGCTGGTCGCCCCTTAGTTGTGCAGGGTGACATTCTATAGCGCTGTGTGACACCAAATTTAGCTACGCTGATTGATGCGGAAAGGCGCTCATTGCGTAAAATAGGATTATCACCCTGACGTAGTTTTTTCCATCCCCACCCATATGTGCTGGCCCGGCGAGTAAGCAATAAGTTAAGATAATTTGTATTAAATTTATAGTCAGTTGCGGTTCGAAAGAGAGAGTTCTGTAGGGGTCTATTCCAATATTTATCTATGCTAGCGGTGGCGAGGACGGCGTTGAAGACCCCCGCCTCGTCGGCCGCGGAGTTACCCAAAGTGTTCAATGAATAGTCAGCGTTTTCAAGTGTCAAGGTGTTTAAACGTAAGGGCGGTTGTGGTGTGTGAGCAGCAACTTGTGATACACCATTCGGTCGAAGCTCGCTGCAAGATACAAAGGTAAAGTAGGAGCTTATTCCCGTGGAAGATCCAGAATAATATCCCTCCATGATACGATAGCCACGCGCAGGAGAATTATAGACATCTTGATATGGCGAGAATTGGTTATAGCGATTAATCAAGGTGTCTAATGATGTACTGAGCGCGCCTGTAATCCATGCGTATTGTTTGTCGGTGCGGGGGATAGGATGCTGAACATACCAGTTGTCATATTGAGAGCCGGTAGTATAGGTGCACACTTCCTTATATCCTACGATATCTCCTTGGCACCCGCCAAGCGGTGCAAAATCTGAGTTGTTGGGCAAGTATCCCACAGCATTGTATACCATGTTGTTTTCTTTACTGTTGCCAGTTCGAATGGCATAACTGTTGTTTCCCTTGACATCAATAAAGACGTTGCTGCCCGACTCTGGGAAGTCTGGCCCAGTGCCATCGTTCGAAGACGTAAGTTGTGCGTCACTCTGAGCTATGTCTTGTGGGCCGCCGCCCATGCGTAGCCAAGTCACCAATTCTTCTTGAGTGACCGTATCGCCGCTGGTGTGGTTAGCGGGAGTAGTTTGATAAGCTCCCCGGGTGCATCCTGTAAATGTGGTCGAGGTTTTACCGTTATAGGCAATAATCTCGCTGTTAATTTGTAGATTGCCTGATTCTGCAAAATCGTCTGTGCTGGTTGCTGACAGGGTTCCAGCAATAGTGGTTGCATTGGCGCTTAATGTGGTACTGGCTATGCGGGGGGCGTCTGAAGACGTTAAATCCAATACCTTGCCACTGCAATATATTGTACTAACTTCCGAAGCACTAAGATCGGTCCTGTAGAACGACACCTCATCAATACTCGTTCCGCTTAAAACTTGATATCCCGAGGCGCCACCGGCGTACTTGTTCCCAATCCTTGAATATCCCGGATATTTGTCCGTAATAGATTGCATGGTGTCGGAGGGTGACTGGAAGCTAGAAATCGATTGAGAAACCGCGTTCATATAAAATGTGGGTATAGCGGTGGTGCTGGTACCATCATACGTTACGACTAAGTGTGTCCAGCTTTCAGATGGGATTTCTGCGTCTATCGACCAGTCGCCGTTGGTACCTCCAACTACTACTGATTTGAATCTCGGTTTATAATCGCTGCTGCACAGCAATGCAATGGTGGGGTAACCATCGACACCAGCGCCGCCGGCGTTAACGTCATCACCGAACGTGACGATCCCACGAAGTTGACCATTAAGACCCGTGTTGTGACGGTAAAGCCATAAGCTAATAGTTATTTTGTTAAAATCTGTGGAGAAACTTGCTGACTTGATGAGGGATTCTGATCTGTTACCAGAATAGCCGCTCATGGCGAACGACAGCGCCTTCGTATTTACGAGAGGATTCGCAATACTATAAATTGGAGTTGAGGTACAGGAATCCAGTTTAAGTTTTTTCACATTGTTTCGATGTACCTTATGAAAGCCAGGATACTGCAGGAAGGAGGCTCCTGGTCCGCCAGCAGTATATACAGGCCCATTGATCACTGCAGTCGTACCGCTCACCCAGTAAGAATCGCGACCAAAGCGTGCTGTGTGGCGGGCCAGGAGGGGATTCAGTCCCCAATCTTTGCCATGAATATCTCGAACGCGGATACCTTGGGTCTGGCGGTCGGGACTGCCACTGGGGGGTTGCTGGGGCTTTCTTACTGATAGGTTTCGATAGGGAAGCGCATTATAGACTGAATACTCGGCGCCTCGAATGTCGAGAAAACCTCGTGATTGAATCTCTCTGCCGCCGGGCGCGCGGAAGCGTCCGACAAAAATACTCTTATTGAGTGCTCCGGTAAACTGAACCGGAGCATAATCCAAGTTCCAGTCGAAGTGAGAGCTTGTGCCAGGAGTTGCGTCGGAACTGGATGGTGCTGATGTGCCGCGATCAATGTTTTGAATAATATTGACAACATCTGTTTTTAGACGATTTCCTACTACATTAGTAGGCAGCGTTGGCTGAAAATCTATGAAGCGTCGTGGATTGGTATAAGAACCCATCGAACTCACCACTTGGTAATTGTGCTGGTAGTTTCCTAAGAATCGTGATGCAGTCGTATAAGCGATGTTCTTAATGTTTACCGGTCTTTTTGCTACATAATCGCGATAGTAAATAGCCTTTTGGGCGCCCGTCATGGGATATGGGTTTTCGCCCTCTTCGTTTGCTTCTGGCCACGGGTAATCGGCACCCACCATTCCAAGAGAGCCGCTATTTCCGACGCAACGACCGGTTAAGATCTTCCACGCTTCGGGGCGGGTGAGATAGTTATCAAGACCATCATAATCTTGATGTTGTTGAGCCGGTGACGAGGCACTGCGGTTTAGTGCAATGTGTCGTGATTGGTGGCCACCCACTGAATCATATGTAAATGGGCCTTGCATGGGCACTTCGAACATGTCGCCATATGTATCATGATGAAGATTAGTAAGTTCGACATTTTCAGCAAACCCATCTACAATTTGCTTGTTATATCCAGTAGTTACACTGGATTTCATCAAGTTGAAGGGGAAAGAAAACTTTGAAAGAGTATTATAATATCCCAGACCTCTCTCCCAATGTCTGCCATGATTTACTTTTACAAATCTCTTGATTTTTTTGTTGGGATTCCAATCCAATTGTCCATAGGTGGGCTCGTTAACAACCTCTGGCAATTCTTGTAGATCTTCTTCGTATGCAACCAAAACATTTTCAGGAACAAACACTTCATCGTCTGTGTTGACTGGGCCGGCGGGATAGAGGGCACTATAAGTAAATCCTATCTCCTTATTTTCTTTGAAGTTCGTGCCGGCATGAATGGGCCGGAAAAGTTTTTGCGTCATTCTATAGACTTGACCGAAGCGCCGTTTTTCATATCGGTGCGCCTTGTAAGCGCTTTTTAGAGTGGTATAACTAATTTGATCAGGAGTAGGCAATTCAGGCGCGGAGTAGATAACATCTCTGAACATGTTTCGTTGCTCATCGACTATTTTATCTCCCGATGTGATTTCTCCTTCATTTCGTTCGGCGCGCTCAGCCCAGAAAGTCTTGTGCTTATTCGTGGGTCGAGGCGACTCGCCCAGCGTAGTTCTACCAAGAACTGCCGGATAAAGCATCTCAATCACCCCCATAAGGGCTACGTCCAGAAACGGCTCTTGAAACTCAGTAGTCGGGAAAAGATGTCGGTATTTCGGGCGCTCTAAAATGTGACTTTCTACTACATTTAAAGTGTGGGGGTTAAAATCAGCCGATGCCGGCAAAATTTGTGCCACCACCTCAGCTATAGCATCATCAAACCATCTATAATACTTTACAAACTTTTCAACAGTGGATGTTTTAGTAACACGACGGAAAAAACTTTCTCTAAGTTTATCCAGGCCTTTATACCGCATACGATACCTGTTAACGCTTTCTCCAATAAGATTATTAAAATCAACAACCCCAGCAAAGAAATTTAACATTTCTTCCGAAATAACGTTCTGCATACTTTTTTCGAGAGTATATCGATAGCTTGGGATGGCCTCACGATATCCGAAAGCTTTATCATCGTCACTCAAAATCTTAATCATGTCAGATGAAATTACGCGCTCGGGGTCAACAAATTTATATGAACTTACCTTTTCGGTATTAACTACATTTGCTGATGACGTTCTAAATCCATATCCATAGCCGGTGTGTTGATAGCCTTGATAGTTCCCAATCCATCCGTAATTCTCACGCAGTACGGATGATCCAGAGCTATAGTCTTTTACAACAAAATCTCCACCAATATTTGAGCCAGTAATTCCATCAAATCGCCAATCTAAGAATAGCATACTTGGATTCAAAACATCTTGTGCACTAAGATATCGATCTCTAAAGGCTATATTTTCATAAGAACCTGAAATTCCTGAGTTATCGTAGTCGAAGGCATGTTGATTAAGGGTGTTATCTTCTAAGTATCTACCCCAATAGCGAACGCCGGCGAATCTCACATCTGAAGCTGTTAACACAGTACCTGTTATGTTGGTGCGTCGGGCGCCGGCGTAAACGCGCTTAGTACTCCCAAGCAAATTGTGTCCTTGGGTTTTGGTAAGCGACGCCGTTACAGCAAAGGAGCGCTGTACATCTCCAAGCATAGTGTTAGCGCCACGGAATGATACATCATAAGTATAATCGGTAGCTCCACTGACAATCTCAGCTAGAGCTAAGCTGGGCTTGATACGTACCGCAAGATTCCACCTTTCATTGTTGTACACATCGTAGAAGATGCTGCTTGTTAATAGAGGAATATAGTAAGGGGAGTTGCTAGAACTTAATTGAAAGTATACATTTTTAGGATTTATAGGATCTTTACGAACACTAACCTGCATATTAGCGTAGTCTAAGCCGCCGCGGCCCCGGTCGGGCGAATCCTCAGATACCCAAGCCGTATCTGTTCCAAACAAGCATTGAGTACTAGCAGTGTTGACGGTATACATTCCGAAAAGTGAGCTTCGGGTTCTGTCTCTACCGGGCAACAAGGAGTTTTCAATATCCACATAATCGGGAAATTCTACATCTGCCTCTAAGGTGAGGCCGTAAGTGTTTTCTGCTCCAGCATAATTAACGTCTATAAGAGAACCGGTAACTGAGCCAGTAGTGTCGGTTTGATAACCCGTACTTGTACCATATGCTCCCGACTGCCGCTGGTACACAACAGCATTAGTGTTGCCCGGATAATTAAAGTTGAGAGACGTCCTTTTTTCAATTACCTGCTTTAAATTATTTTGCAGCTCATAAACATTATTATCTGAGTAAACATTAAGGCGCACCAATCCATCATCAATATTAAAGCAGCGATATACATTGCGAATTGCTTTCTCTGTGCCCTTACTTTTGAAGATATTGGTAAGGTTATTGTATAAGTTGAGATAGATTAAATTCTTGGTCTCTGTTAGATCTCCTTCAAAAAGCGAATCGTCATCGCGATTTAAGAATCTTTCCATTACTTCGGAATCGACGAACAATTCCGGAACATATAACCCCAAAGATTGTGGGAAGTGCTTGGCGAAGGGCACAGGCTTATAAGAAGAACTAGTATAAGTTTTTCCTTTGAAGCGTGGTACTTCACGAATCATTAGGTAAAGATTATCAAAATATGCGCCCATGATATGGCACATCTTCGACAAATGATCACTTCCGTCTTCGGATTCTTGCTCTTCGATGACCCAGCCGGGCATATAATGTAGGAAGGCAGTTCCATTATTAAGATCGTGGAATGAGCCACTGGCCAAAAGAGACTTCTTTAAAGATGCGACATCGGGGTGCTCCGCTCGAATAATGGGATCACGGTATTCTTTTGAGGCAGCCGACGCCGATACAATAGCTGACCCTGTGTTTCGAGAATTTGTAGTGTAGCCGGTCCAAGCACCATTGGAAATTCGACCAGAGTAGTCAAGTATTACCGCGTCGGAGGCAGTATCGGTGGTAATTCCAGCGTTAAACTTGTAATATATACCCAGAGTGGTGTTAGAAATGTCGGAGTTTGTTCCTCCTCTAACTTGTGTGAACCAGTGTTTTCCAATCTCTTCAGCAGAGCGAGCAGTTTTCCAAAAACGGAACTCATCCATCGAACCAGTTAGCTTGCCTGAACCCGACGTGGCAGTTGAACTTGCCACCGTAGGCATCGTCAAGAGGCCTCCGATCCGACCCATCATATTTTTGGGATTTAAAGTGGAAATAGAATTAGCATATGTGTTAATTTGATTCATTTTGCCGTCGACGTATAGGGTCGATTTAAATCGGCTTCCAGTGTTCTCTAAAACAATCGCATAATGATGCCACTTAGACAGCGTGTTTAAGTTAATGTTTTGTCCAATAGTTTGTTCAACTATTCCACCACTACTTCCACTCTGTACTGTAAGTAAAAATGGTGATCCGCTACCAGCATCACCATCTAGCACAATCGAAATTCGCCCGTAGTGTTCTGAGCGGTTAGCTGTTACGGGGACAATGTATTCATTATTCCAAATATCCAGCACCACTTGTTTTTGGGTGTTGTTGGCCGCGAACGAGGCGGGGGTAGTAGAGCCCGTCGTCAACCAAAATTCAATTGTAACGCCGGCTCCAAAGTCACTTTTGAGGTTGGAGGTACGCGATCCGGATCCATAGGTTGCCGGCATGCCGGCGGTCACATATGGAGTTTCATCATATATATTGGCGTCTTGAAACTTGTTGTTGGACGGGTTGGGGGATTTCGCCACAAGAGATGTGGCATTTGTGGTATGTGGGCCACCTTTAAAGGTGATATATTCGAGCGTTGACGGCGTTCCATAATAAGAGTTTCCGGCTGACGGGGCTTCCGCTACTGCTCCCCATCCACCCACGCTCATGTTCACATAGCCGGTTGTACGAGGATATAATTTGTCAAAGATATATTTTTCAATATTCAGACATTCATTATAGAAGGTGTTAATCTCGGCATCAGAACCGTCATAGGGATAATAATCAACAATCCTCTCTATGCCAGCCTTATAATATAAATAAGCAGATCCGAATTTGGCAAAATTCTCTGGATCTTTATAATCTATTTGAGGAACAAAAGCTTCTTGCTTGGTTCGAATTGCTTCTACATTTGTGGCCGACTCAACATCTTTATATGCTTGTTTCTCGTCGGTCTCGCCTAAATAATTTTTGGGTGTGTGTGTAGAATCAAATAGTTTTTTAATACTCATAACTCTCTACTCTAAATTTAAATACTTGTTTTTGTTCGGTCCAAGAACTAAGTGCGGAATCATAGAAAGAGAACTGAAGAGCATAGGCATAGCCCGGCTCTAGTAAACGCATATCTAAATCAAAATAATTACCAGATATATCATAGGAAAGAACTGTGTGCAAGTCGCTTCCTGTGCCATAGGGAATAACATCTAGCGCGTCGAGTACACGATATACTTTGTAGGAGGCGCTGGGTATGGTGGTAGCTGGCGGATCGTCGTTAGCGACCGTGTAGATGGTGGGACTCCAGTACTTGTCTCTTACATAAAGGTTAAGCCGAGCCTTTTCGTTGCTGCGATATTTTCCTCGTAGATTTGTAATGTTCAAATAATATACAGGGTTAGAAACAGCCGGGGAAGATCGAAGAGTTTTCGGTTTAATCGCACCAGTAAAGTATTGAGTAGGTGCTGTTCTTGCGTCTTGAATGCTGTGACTACCAGTGAACCAGACGTCATAAATCGTATTAAGTATTTCTGCGCCAGTGAAAGCAAACGAAGCACTATAAATGCCTGTTGATACAATTCCTCCCGTTACAAGCGTGAGATAATCTGCGCGGACATAGTCGTTATTATCGGGAGACAATATCTGAATACTCCCAGTCGTACCTGAAACCGGGTAGTTAGAGGGGGCGACGTCGTCGCCGTCGCCGCCGCCCTGATTACCATAAAACCCGCCAACTGACCCCGAGAAAATGCTAACATAAACGCGCTTGTCCTTTCCTAAGTTAGGAATATCCGCGAGTTCGCCGCGAACATAGTTATAAAGATAAATTGTATTGAGATTGTCTCCGGACGAAGCTAACGAACTGCTATAATAGAAGTCGCCGCGGTTATCTTTAACCGAAGAATCCCATCTCGCTTCTAAAGATGGGCGCTTGTAAAAAAATTGACTCTTTCGAGCAAAAAATCTCTTTGTGTAGTAAGACTCGGTGGAGCCGCTTGGGTTATAAAGCACATTTTGTTTATCGTTACCGCCTCTATCTAGCGCAGGATATCCGGGATATCTTTTTTCCACGCTGGGCGCAGAACCTGAATGTTTGGCTTCTTGGCTGGCCGTAAGGTGGACACCCACCCCATAGTTACCCCACGTCTCGGCAATCCATTGTTCCACCAGAGGGGTAATATCGACTTCTAAATCTTCTAGTCCGGTTGTAAATGACTGTGAAAATACATGAATTTCGTTTGGGGATCCGGCAGTACCGCCACCAAACGATCGTGTGTGGAAGGAGCCGCCGGCTAGAACAGTCCCGTCGGCATTTGCCCAATAAGCAGTGTTAGAAGCTGACATCCAGTTGGAGCCTGCGTTTCCTTTGGTGAGATCTCTATAGTCTTCGAGATCTAGGCCGATGCCCTCTTGCCACGACTGAGAAACAGCCTGCACCATTAAGGTATAATCAACAGGTACAGTTTTTGAAGTGACAGCGTTATATAATTTCATGTAAAAGCTGACGCTTCCGCTGGCAGGTATTGTGCCGGCGCTCCGATCTGTTACAACAGTGGCGACGGGAAATTTAATAAGAATGCGAGAAAGTTCTGCCGAACTGGTAGATTGTCTTCCGTAGATAGAAAACACCTCCATTACATCTGCTGCGCCCATGTTTGCTCCGGTACCCCGGGTCTCTAAATTTTGCTGATATGCGTTCACAATGGTAGTGTCAGCGCTCGCTACATATCTTTTAATCGCCATTACCTAATCTTTCCTTTGATGTCTACCGACGGATACTTAAACTCTACAATTGCATTTTTAGGAACAATTAAATAGCTTCCATCTGGTGCGAGACTATTATTAATAATAATTTGAGCATCAGAATATCCACTTCCAAAGCGGGTTACTAATTTTGCTTTGAGTACATCTAATACACCCGGCACTTTTTTAAGGGCTGCAAAAATATTACTAATATAAACAGCTTCTCCTATGTAAAAGGAGGTGTTAGCAAACTCGGTTTTAAGCATACTTACGCACTGATCTAGTAGCACATATTTGTCTGCATCGTGCGCGGGCTTAACCACAAACTCGATTCCTAAATTAAGAATATAGGGATCAAGAATGTCAATAGTATCATTAATCATACGATGGCTATTCAACCACGTTTTTAAATTATTTTTAATGGTACGGTTAGTTTTAACTAATTTTCCAAACTCATCTTCTGATACAACGTACAGGTTCAAATTTCGTTTTTGTGAGTCCGGATCTTTTTGGACAGATACTCTCTTTATAGATCCAAACTTGGCGGGCATTCTATATGATAAGTTCTCATAATCAGCCTGTGTTACGGCACGATTTTGAGTAGGGAACGTGTCGTATACTCTGCGTTTAAGTTCGGTGGACGTGGGAGTACTCACGTTACCAATAATAGGTACTTCATTGTTAACTTCCACAGACGCAATAACTGACCGCATTGTAGTGGGAGTTAAGGCATTGGCATCTTTAAACTCTACACTAACATTGGATACTGAGTTTATCGCGCCCACGGCTGCGTTAGAATCGCCCGGGTTAGTAACTCGATAAGCAATTGTTAATGTGGTGTTCGACGGCACAATTCCAAAATTTTCATTTTTGGTTAGCCGCGTAGGGTCAAACGTAGTGTCGGTTACGTAATTCTTTCCAAAGATATCTAAAGCCACAGATTGGGGGTTAGCAATTACATCCGATTCGCCGGCTTTGCCTGAGCCAAATTGAAGATCTGTGCTAAAACGATCTTTCTCTACTACAAACTTTCGAGAAACCAGATAGGGCTTCAATATCGAAGGTACGTTGTCGTTTTGATAATTGGTGTTGGTAATTTCTTTATATACCATATCTTGGGATAGATAATCTACCTCGAAATATTCGTGGCCTTCCGAGTCGAATACTGAGGTAACCTCTGATATGTTGGCGGTGGCAAGGCGTACGCGTTTAAATCTTTCATAAGGCCCTATTTTAACTTTTTCTTCGCCGTAATAGCCAGACACTACTGTTCCGTAGGCTTTGACCGCATAATTCGTGGGTGCACCAGTATCTGAATCTACTTGGGATACAATGACGGGGTTTTTGGGTGACGACATGTCAATGTCTTCGACCAATACATAACTTAAGCCATTAACCGAGGTAAACCGGCTTCCTCTTTTTAAGACGGGTAAATATTTAGTGTCCGGGCCTATACCATAGCCACTAGCGGGGACTTGAACGAAAAGGGCCACCTCTCCGTAAGTAGATGGCCGGCCTGTGTCTTTATATCCTAGTGTGCGCCCGTGTCTTATAATATTAGAATATTGGTAAGCAGTGTCTAAAAATGCCTCATTAACATTATAATCTAAATAAAAGGAAAGTTGATCTCCCACATAAGCAACTGCGTCCAGCATCAATGATCCAAAAGATGCTTCGCTGAAATCTTGGAAAGAATCGGGGTATAGTCTTTCTGCGATTTGTAGCAGATCTTGCCTAATAGATTTAAACTCACGATGAGTATAATTTATAGGTATTATGTTTTTTTGGTCATCTGGCATTAAAAATCCCCCTTTTTTAAATAGTAAATTCTAGTAAATCTTTTACGCCAATCTGAGGAACATTATATACTATGGCGAAGCCTAGGGTGTTTGCGTCGGGATCCATTGTGTGAAAATCGATTTTCTCAATTTGCACCGATGGCATATAGGTGGATACCTGCTTTCTAATAATGCCCTCAAGCTGCGGTCCAACCCCGGCATTAAAACTTTCGAATAAGAAAGTTTTAATACCAGCACCAAACAACGGATCCATCACGCGTTCGCCAGGATCGGTCAACAATATCATTTTTAAATTTTGTCGAATGAGCGAATTAAACTCTTTTATCATTCTAAAGCCATCAGTGGCATCAAACTCTAAGGGGAGCGCTACACTAAATGAGGCCATAATTGTTTCTCCTATCTAATAATTATGCTACTAATCTTTTTTCGTGCACAATTCCTCTTCCGCATTAAACGGATTGGGACGTAATCTACCGCGTCGCCACCAAGGAAGCATTGACCGGCCAGGGACGGGCCGAAAAGACTCTCGAAGACCAGCTAACCAAATTGTACCAGCACTTGGTCCATCATCATCGCCGGGAGTAAACTTACGACTTCGATAAAAACTACGAAAAAGCTTTTTCAAGCGCGTTTTAAAGTTTCTTAATAATACCATGTCCCACTTATCAAATTCTAACACAAACCATTGATCTATATCCCGATCCTTTTTACTAGCCCACCCATCGGTGTCTGTATAATTAAAACTAATGTCCGTTACATATGGGCCGTCCTTTCCATAGCTTACTGATACGGCGCGCCCTGGTTTGGTGCCGATTCCTGCAAATTTGCCGGGGGGCGTGACCCCAAAAGTATCTCCCGTCTCGGCGCAAATTTGTCCAATAGACTGCAAAAGCCCATAGGAGTTATAAATGGCAATGAGTGAAACCATCTTTGGTAGTGGAAGAATATAACGTGTCAATAGTTTGAATCGCGCATCTTCCCTTAGTTTCAAAATTAAACAATATAAAAGGTTACTATCTGCTTCAAAGGGCTGCGCATTAGCACACTCTACGTCCAAAGAATCCACTTCAACGGACGTAATCGGCACCTGCTGGCTGCCGATCACAGCACTCACTTGAAGCCCATAACGAACCCCCATGCTTCCTTTTATTCCCACCACTTCTCCATCGTCGTTATAGATGTTTTCCATCGAACCGGGATAATGTTGAGAAATATTATCTGTGGGCGGCAGATCTTTAATTACAGCCAGCGCGTCGGCTGGAGCTTCTTTGCCGCCATTAATACTGATATACTTTTCAATAATCAAGAAATCGTCAGAACCTGGACTTGCTTCTCCCAAACTAGCCACGTCTCCGATGGGTACAGTGAGCTTGTTTGCTAGTGGCCGCAATAGCCGCGGCTCGTCATCTGCTATCCAAAATTCGCCGGCGGCATATAGCGCGCTGCCATCCATGGGATCGCGGAACACATGATAATATCCCTCATATTCTTCACCTGTTTCCGCATCAGAAAAAGACTTGCCAGAGGTATATAATTCGCTGTCCCCGGGCTCACCTAAGCCAACAACTTCCGGCTTGATGTCCCAATCTAAAATCAATTCACTTCCAGCGGCGAAATATTGCAATAAATAATAATCTAAATCAAATATAGTTGGTTTTATGTCTAATACTTTGAGATTATCTACGAATTTTTTGCCCATATAGTTGATTTGTTCGACAACTAACTCAGCCAATACAATTTTGGCGGACTCTTCGATTTTTTGTACGGCTTCAAGGTTTTTACTTTCACGATATCCCTTTAGAGTTTCGAGCATCCCTGCGTCTCGGGGGTTTGTCGACTTAGCATCCGAAAGCTCTTCGTGATATGGGTATTTATATTCAGATTGCATGTTATCTATTTCGATCAAAGCCCCTAAAACACTCTGCGGGGGCTGGATCTCATCTAAACTAATTCTATAATTATATATTTGAACGGCAGTTTCTAGAAATGCATACCAAAATTCGTGATCGCTGAAAGGGCTGAAAAAGTCCCAAGGAGCTGTTGAAGGATCTTTGAACCCCTTTTCCATTAGCTCTACCACATAGGCAGCAAATAATTTACTATATGTATATGGACAACTAGGGTTAAAGGTGCTAAATGTTGCGAGACCTTTGAGCATTTCCACACTAACGAAAGCTCGAATGGCAGAACTTATAAGACCTTCTAATTCTGCTTTTGCTGAGCGCTCTAAAATTCTATTAAATGGGACTTCTAAAACGCAATCTGGATCGGATTTAAGGCGCTGATCGTGAGGGATTTGCGGATATCGCTCATTAATTTTGTCTTGGATATCGCCGAAATCAATCAAATCAGTTCGTTGTGGTTTACATGGGCTTATATCGGGAAACAGTACATCCACCATTCCAAGCCACCCCTTATTCACAACCGGTCGAATATAAAGAGGAGGATTCATATATGTACCGCCAAATTTATTGGGATCTAAATAAATGACGCGAGCATCCTTCCCATTTAGATACTGATCTCGGCTTTTACCCAAAATCATATCATCATTACTTAACGGCTCGCCCTCGTCATTTACCGCTTCATGGTAAGCCACCCCATTGTCCGTTACATATTCGATATCACTCAGTGTGAGGGGATCAAATTGCGCACCGTAATTAAAGGCTATATCATTATTGGCCACGAGATCCATGAATCGCTTAGTAAGTGTTTGGATGGCGTCGTCGCGAGCGTCGCCGGCAGCGCCGGATGTGACGGTATCAACGGGGATACCGATTGCCTGAGAGCCACTATTTATCATTTCTTTCAGCAGGATTGTTTCGGGAGGGGTGCCTACGAGATTTGTAAAACATTGATAGAAATTGGGATAATCGGCAGCAATTTCTTCAAAATTTTCAAAGGCATCGTCAATAGCTACAAACTCTAATGCTCTATCTTTAATAATGCTGTTTTTTTGATCTTTCTCAAATTCTTTTTTCTCTTTTCTGTCCATATGTTGAGTTGGAGAAAAGTCTGTATCAACTCCCATGTTAAAAAATTCAGTAATTTTGACGCGAGCGTTATCGGCATAAGAATACGTTCCTACTGGGCTGCTACCCATATTATGTGGCATACTTTCTGGTTGTACCAAATCAGAAAGATAGATCTGAGCATCATACCCCCACGCATATGTTCCACCGAAATTCGCCGAGAGACCTTTGGCATTGTCTCTGAAGCTTAAATTAAGGTCAGGAGAGGCCTTCCGGGGCATTCTCTTAAAAAGGACGGATTCGGCGCCCATATTGACACCCAATCCTATATTATACCCCATATCTGGGACTGCCAACAGATCAATATCCCCACCAAAAAGTCCTGTAAACCCTAGTGTCTCGAAGGAAACATACGTGTCCTTTCTACCAGCGAGGCTATTATTTCCTTTAAAATTTATTTCTACTTCGTCCTTCATATAATCTTGTAGCCATCCCCCGACGCGGACGGGGTACGCGCCCTGTTGCTTGTACAGGGCGGACACTTGTTCAAAGGCGGCTTGCTCATCGTCAAACGCCGAGGCCCAAGTGTTACCTAAATCCACATAAAAATCCACATAACTACGATCATTAAAAACTTTCCTTTTGTGAGCGGTATATGGTTTTCCCATTGTGTCGGAGAGAATCATATTTATCATCCCCCAATCTTTATCGCTTGCAAACAACCCTCCATTACCCAACATATCTTTCGAAAAGTCTACTTTTAATTGCTCTAAAGCTCCGCCTAATGCTGCCTTGGCGGACGCTGCGGCCTCTTCGGGCTCTAAGGGTATTAATCCATCCTGACAATCTGGGTCAGGGTTAGTGGAGACGATGGGAGGCATATTGTCCATGATAAACGCGGTTGGACCTCCTTGAACTACTGCACCCAAATCATCCAAATCGTCTAAAAATTGCCCTCTGATACTCTCATACATAGCATCGCATTGTTCTTTGGTTGCTCTTCCCTCAAGTAATTCACAACGTAAGTTTTTAAAATCTTCCAATTGTTTAGGGGTTGCACATAAAGTTGGGTTAGCAGGAGTTGTATCGTTTAGAGGAACACTATCCAAATAATCTTCGATTTCGGCCTTAAAGTCGGCCGGAAGTAATTTTCCAACATTGACAAAAAATCTTTCGATGTCATCTGTTCCACCGAGACCATCGCGAAATTCAGGATACTCCCACTCAATAAGAGTATCAGTGATATTCAACAATGCTTGGGAAGGCACTCCTGTAAACCCTTCTAGTAGTTCGCGTTGAGTTACAGAAGAGGCAATATCTTCAGCAAAGTTAATCACAGCCTCTCGGTCGCCAAATGCGGCGCCGCCGGCGCCTAAAGTACCAAAAAGATCTTCAATGGTGGCTTCAACTTGTGCATCGTCTGCCTCCTCTCCACAAATCGCCTTCCTAATTGCAGCCGCAAAGGTTGTGCTAGAGTCCACTAACGCAGCCGCCATAGCGCCTGCAACTTCTAGAGCCTTACATATCGCGTCTCCCAACAACTCACATAGTTTTACCAAAAGCTTCATCAAAATTGAAACAATTAACTGTTGAATTGCACACTTTAAAGCTAGCCACAACCATCGCCAAATATCTTTAAATTTGGGAAGCCATCCGAAAGGGTTTTCTATACGAGGAAGGGTGATATCCGTCATATTTCGACAAAAAGGTAGCTCAAGATCTTTTAGGAAATCCATTATGCTGGGGTTAAAGATGGGTGGGCGCGGACAGTCGAGTAAAGCTATGATTCCTGCTATAAGCTGAGCGCCAGGGAATTTATTAAGTATATCTACCAGTTCCAACAGCATCCCATCAAACATCTCCAGCAGAGCCTTAAAATAAGCCTGCATTACAATATTGGAGTCTAACTGGTTAGCTGATGCTCCCATGTCAAATTGTTGTGCGAGTGTACGACGCTGAGCGGTGGATGTATCTTGTGTTTGCTGAGGTGTCATCCCATCAACCGGCCCTTCTACTTGATTTTTGCGTTCCTTATCAATTAGCTCTTGGTTTTCCCAGGGCTTCTCTATGACATAGTTGCCGGCGGTCGAATCTCCCACAATCGCATTTTGTGAGTCGGATTTAAAAAGTTGTCCTTCGGAAAGCTTTTGCTTCACTAGAGCATCTAATGCAGCTTGCTTTTCAGGATCAAGGCCAATAAAAAGATCGCCGAAATTCTCTATACCCATTGCTTGGAGTGCGCTTTCACAAATACTCGCGAGGGCTTCTTCTAAAGTAAGGCCGCCCATCAAGCATCTGATGACCTCCATAAGCAGATCTAATAAACCACACCATTTAAGACCATCAAACCCCTCCTTCCATAGCGCTTCCATTTGGGCGCCGGCACTTCCGCATATGCCACCCACGGCAGGCAAACCTAATCCCAACACATTTGCGCATAAATAATTACCGATAGGATTATTGGTCTTCAGCTTCTTAAACGCTTGTTCCGTGGCCATGGACGACACCTTGCTGCGATCAAATGCGCCGGGGTTATCCAAATTAGGAAGAAGGCCCAACTCTTCATCAGATGCAATAACGTCCTCTAATGAAGATTGACACAAATTGTTGTGAAACATATAGGCAATTGCATCTCCCAAACCAAACACATCATCCAAAATATCTTGTCCTAGTTGTTTGGCTTCGTTTTCTAACGCCTCCATTACACAGCTTCCCACCGTTTCGCCGGGAGTTGAATCAGTAGGAAGCTTCACTGCTATTACAGGAGGGTAGGTAAAATTAGTTACAAATTCTATCCATGGCCACGCTTCGCGCGCGCCAAGTGCTGAGTGCATTTGTTGAAGCTGCGCAAAATAGCCGCGCGCAGTTCTATCGCGCCACCCTGGTTTTGATTTAAGCCGGCTTAATTTGCTTGTGTAAACCTTGGGCTTTTCCCCACAGTCTTCAGTCCACACTTTCATTCTTTTTAAATCATATTCTCCACTATATAAAATCTCTATTTTAACCACGCGATCTTGAAAAAAGACAATAGGGCCGCTACCAGGAATGTTTAGGCCTTTGCCATTTAAAAACTTATCTAACTCTACCAACATCGAACCCATCTTAGAGGCGCTTGGCCACATTCCAATATCACCATAACTTTCTAAATTAAAAATGGCTCTTGATTCACCGGACTCCGCATCTTCAAAATATAAGTTTCCTCCTTCGACTCCTTGGTACACTTTTAGAAAGCGCGAATATAAACTCAAGCCCTTTCTAACCCGAATTAATTGAGATTTGATTGATGATGCTTGATATGTTACCAAAACATCCTCGCGTTCCTCTTCTACTTCTTCGTCTTCTTCCACGGCATCTTTAAGATCATGTAAATCCGAATAAGAAACCCCATATAGAAATTTAGCTCTGCTGTTAGGGCGTGGATCTAGATCAAAATCTTTAAGATGTAGTGCGGCGCTTAATGCACTAAAGGTCTCGTGCGAAGTATCTTTATCAAAAATGTCCAATAAAGCTTCTGTTGCTCTAGAGTTTTGCGACTGCTCTTTGCGGTCTAAGTCGTGGAGATCGGTGTAGGGGGTTGTGATGGTGATCCAATACTCGCATAACTTTTCATTTAGAAACGGCTCATCCATCGTTCGATTACGCCAGTTTGGTACCAAAGCTTTAGGATTGGGAGAACATTCTAAACAAATAATGGGTGAGGATGGTGCAGGGCCGCACACATCTATTAAGCCATCATTGTTTCTATCTTGCCATGATAAAAAAGTAGAGTCTGCCATTTATATTTCTCCTTGGTTAAGTGGAATACACATTCCGGCTCGGGATAAAGCGGTAACCGCATGGATATAGGTGATTAATTTCCCACAGGGTTTTGTTGGTGCGCGTTTGTATTATGCTGTCCATTATCCACGGGATCGACAATGCCACGAAACTTCCAGCAGCTGTCGGCACCCACGGACGAATCGGGTCTACTCCGACCGCACCATTGAATGCTTGTTGAAGTAATAGGAAGTTAATAAGAGCGCTCATCACCTCGTCTAAAATTTCAGCTAAATCGCGAAGAGATTCTACAACATTCTCTCCACGAGCCACACCTTGCAGGTTGTTGTATTTTTCAGGTGTATTAAAAAGGCCACCAAACACCATACGAGACTCGACATTGTTGCCGGCTTGTAAGATGATGCGCGGCGCGGGAAGTAATTTTCCACCCATAGAGTTTTTTTCAGCCGGCTTACAACCGTCACACTTTCCGGTAACGATTTTCACTCCTTCGCGACCAATCACGCGCACGAGATCCGCTTTAATACCAATACCAGAACGGGGAGGGGCTGCGGTAATCTCATTGGTGGCTATACCGAAGTTTTTATCAATATCTGTCATCTGACTTATGTGAATACGTGCTGCATCGGCACTGAAGGAGTTGTCAACATGGGTACCATCATCTACTCCTTGGCCGTCTCGTGCACCAGCCATTCTACCTACCACCAAATCAATGCTAGCGGCATTTATCGCCCCTTTAGATCCCCATCCGCTGCGATTTGAACTGGGTCGATCTCGGCCAAGAACTATATAAGCGTTCTTTCTTTTAATAATCTTTTCGCCTTTGGCGCGCTTGTAGTGCACGCGTGGGGTCGCGACATCCGTATGATAAAGACCACTATTATCTGGCAAAACATAAGGAGGATTATCATAATAATCGGATGGATCACCTAGCGTTACAGCAGACTCTGTGGTCGTATCAATGCCTTCGGATGTTGTAGTGGAGCGGGCATTGCCCGAGCCCTTCATCTTGGCATAAACATCTTCAACTATTGCTCTTCGTTCGGCGGAGAATTTCTCTTTACTCCAAATTTTCTTATCTTTCTTAGTCATTTTTCCTCTTTTTAAAAGACACCAAAAGCTCCAAAGATACCAGCTAAATGAGCGTAAAGAGTTAGACGTGTATTATGATTACGAAGACTTTCAAAGCTCTTAATATTTGCGCTGAGCAGGGCCTTCTCGAGAGTCTGCATTCTGGTGTAATAATGTTTTTGAGCGGCCAACCAAAGCCCCTGGCCCTCTATAGTATCTTCATTATATTGCCAGTGATGGAGTTCTGTAACATTTATGTCTCCGGGTTGCCCGGTGCGGCCGCCAAGTTTTCCACCCCACTTGTATTTGCCACCAGAAGCCGCCTCTGCAGCCAACATACATTGCATAAGTTCTGTGTCTTTAGCTAAAATTTGGTTGGACTTACCTCCATAGGTGGGAACAGCCTTTGTTGTTATTTTAAGATCATGTGCCATGTACAGCATGTGTAAGGATAGTTTGGATCGGCCGGGGCCGGCCTCCCAGGTGGACTGCACGGTGCGCCCAGCTCCATTGGATCCAATGGAGACATCGGTGCGGCCGATCTTGGCGCATGCCGCAATAATCAAATTTGAATATGATGCAAGTGAGTTGGCGGGAGGCCCATATGGATTCCCCTTGAATGTTACCTTATCTTTCATTGTACCATCGGCGCTAATCCCATTAAATATAGGCATCCATATAGCTGCATCTTTGGCGGTTGCAAACAAAGTTAGGTCACCGGCATCTGTACCAAATTTAGAGGCAAGGCCCTCGCACTCTGCAGCCGTTTTACCTGCCGCGGCGTACGCACCCTTGCGAGCTATTCCTAGATGTTCACCATCTGCTAAGTTCCAAGTGCCGTTTGCTCCTAGATCAAGTGCCACGATAACTACATCACCACCCGCCGGCACCTGTCCCCTGCTATTATATGTAGAATAAAACGTGGTGTGCAATCGAATGGCATCGTTAACTCCTGCTGGATCTGCGGCCCAAGATATCTTGCATGGATCGGGTAGCGCTGCGTGTGGGTTGGGAGTACGGCTGCCGGCTTCGGGCGCAAGAATGCGCGCCTTATACTTAAAGACACCTCCCCCTGCTTGCTGAATTGGAGCTAAAACTAATGCGTGGAAGCGTTGGCCGCCCAGTTCACCTCTATAGACTCGGCGAATAGATTGCGCAAAAACATCGACAGCTGATCTGTTGTCGGAAAAAACCGAATGATCAAAAGTTTCACTCATTCTACACCCCCCTGAATTATATCAAATAGGCTATTTTTATCATCTTCTGAGAAATCGACACTCTTTTGACCTTTCTGCTGCATTCCTATAAGCTTGACTAGTTGTTCGTTGGAGCGCTGCAGCGTTTCTACGTGTTTAGCTGCAACTGGGCTCAGGCGCGCGATCTTTTCGGTGTCAGTTGCAATCTCGTTGGCGATATCATTAAGAAATTCGCGCGCAAGTTTACGATCCGATCTGATGTTGTCGAGAGCTTCGCCTATTAATATTTCTACTTTCTTAGTGCTCATAGTACCCCCGTATTCCATGATTGTTTAAAATTACTGTATTTTTTACGGAACTTCTTTAGAGAATTAACAATCTGTTTTGTGTTTAGACCCGTTATCTCCCGCAAGTATAGATAAATAGCTTTTTTATTAAAAATTTCGATGTCCTCTTTGGATTCGAATAAAATATTTATTGCCTGGTAAACCTTTAGGTCGTTCTCCTTCATTTGAGATACATCCCAAGATTGCAGTTCTTTATAAAATGAGTCCCAAAATTCTTCTTCTTCTCTCTCACTTACATACGATTCGGTAGTAGAGAGGTATTTCTCTTCGTAATATTTAGAAATGTTGTCATAATCAACTTCGCGACGTTGACGCTTTTGTTGTTTTTTAACCTTGTGAATAAACCAGTTTTTAGTGATTACGCTAAAATAAGAAAAGGCTGCTGAGCCGCGGCTCTGATCGTATTTGTCCAAAATAGTAACAAGCCAAACTTTACATTCGTCGCGTAGCGAATCAATATTTGGTAAATTAGTGAATTTATAGGTAAACACAATTTTGTCTACCATTTCATTTAGGGCAGGCCCAATCCAGCGTTCATATAATTCTGTGCGTTCTCGAATGCAAGTGGTATTTGAATATCGCACAATCGCATTTTCGTGATCTTTTGTAAAATAATAATTTTTACGTTTCTTTGTTTTCTTCTTCTGTGTCATCTATAATCTCGTTTTCATTTTCTTCTTCCTCTGGCTCGGGGTTTTCTATTTCTTCTTCGGTAAGGGAGTATATGTATTCAAATGTTTCCATCTGTTCATTAAAGGAAACCGCATGCTCCAAAAGGCTTTTTAGCGATTGATCTCCATAAAACATCTCTAATTCATATATATTTTTAGTATGGATAGCGAAAGCATTGATCATTTGTTGAAGGTCGCCTAGTTCTTCGGAAACCATCAACAAGCGCGCGATGGCGGCGCGCGCATATATAAACACTACCCCATTAAACACCAAAGAAAGAGATAGAATGACGGCCAATATTATTTCAAGTCGGCTCACGGGTTTCCTCTTTTGCTTTTTGTTTCATTTGATTTAGAATTTCTCGATTGTCTTCGATATATTGTTGAGTTAATTCTCCCACCTTTGTATCCGCAGATATTGGTGTTTTGGAAGTATACAAGGGTTTTGAAAGCAATTTCTTCATACTTCCTTTTGTACCACACAAGTCGCAGTCCTGCACTGTCTCCTTGATGGTATGACGTAGGGTGGTCTCTATTTTACACTCGTTACATAGGTATCGATACCTAGGCATCCCGGGCCATCTTTACTAAATCTTCTTCTGTAATCGTACTATCATCTGTGAATCTTACAGTGGGGGGATTTTTCACGATGAGGTCACCTTTTCCTGATTCTTCTAGTTCGAACCCCTTAAGAATTGGGACAATGTCCAATTCATTTAAGAGTGATTCTTGAAGCGCCATCATAATAGCGCCAAGTGCTTGATTTGATAAATGCATATTTTCTCCTTTTACCATTTAAAATTATTTTTATAATATTCAACTATATGTTGAATTTCATCATCAAAGTTTTTTTTTGTGTGCCAGTTTAAATGACGTAACTTGTCATCATTAAGGGCATATCGTACGTCCTGGCCTTCTCGTACATATGCCAAATCTAAATATGGAGACCAGTCTCTTTTTTCTCCAAAATAACATTCACAGATTTTCGTTACTGTATCAATATTTTTCTGTTCAAAGACGCCGGCCACGTTATATATTTCATTTGTGTTTCCAGATTCCACCAAGGTCACTACTGCATTGGCTGTATCGTCGGCGTGTAGCCAGTTTCTGATTGGCAGCCCTTCATTATGTAATTTAATCTTTTTGCCGCGCATTAACAACTTCACTGAAACTGGAATGAGTTTTTCGGGGTATTGTCCTATACCATAATTATTAGTTGGGCGTAAAATTATATACTTTATTCCGTAGGTGCGAGACCATGCTAAAATGAGCATGTCGGCAGCTGCTTTAGAGGCAGAATAAGGATTACTAGGCTTTAAAATATCGGTCTCTATATGTTCGCCTTCGGTGATATCTCCGTAAACCTCATCTGTACTAAAGTGAAAAAATAGCGGTCTGTCGCTTACGTTATGCGCCTTATTGCGAACAAGATCTAAAAGGTTCTTCACTCCCACTACATTAGTCTTAATAAAATCAGCACTATCGATAATGCTGTTACCTACGTGGGATTCAGCAGCGACGTTAATAACACAGTCGCAATCCGGCAAATATGTAAGAGTGGCAATATCCTCTTTGCAAAATGTAAAGTTGGGGTGTTTGAAAAACTCATTCAAAAATTCTTCGTTGGCTGCGTAGGTACACTTATCGACCCCATATACCTTCCATCCTTTTTCAAGGCATTTGCGTGTCACGTACGAGCCAATAAGACCCAAACATCCTGTTATAACAACTAATTTCACTTTATACCTTCTAAAATCTTGGTGGTGGAATAACGCTCTATTCTATCAAAAAAACACAGCTTTTGTGTATATTCTTCTCCAATAACGGTCTTATCTTTCCAGTCAGATCCTATAACCATCACGTCGGGGGATATACTTTTAATTATCTGTGAAAGGTCTTCGGTTGAATCAAAGACAATAACAGTGTCCACATACTTTATCGATTCGAGGGCGAACTTTCTATCCTCCACAGAATTATATGGCCTATCATTTCCTTTGTCTTTCTTCACTTTTTGATCTGAATCAATGCCTACTATGAGGTAATCTCCGAGCGATTTTGCATGTTTTAACATTTCAAAATGGCCGCGGTGTAAGATGTCAAAACATCCATTGGTCCACACTTTTACCATTCAATTTTTCCCGTTAAGACGTCTTTAAGCATCACCCAATCGCACGCCTTCGCCTTGGTTTTTCTTATCTGTCATATTGTTGTATCCATCCTATTGTATTAACTCCTCTTTGTTGTACAACTTGTGTGGCGCATTCATTGGCAAAATCGATTGCTACATAGATATTGCCTCTCTTAACAAAGTTGTATACTAAAGAGGCCAAAAACGTGTCCCCTGCACCTACTAAATCACGAATTTCCACTTTTATAACACCTATTATTTTGTCTTTATAACGACACCCATGTGAACCAAGGGTGACAATCATTTTCTCATCACACCAATCGCTTAGCGTGTGTTTGGTTTTTTCATATTCTACTTCATTAATCTTGATATAGGTGATATCTTTTGCCCAATCGCCAATCAGTTTTTTAGTGTCCAAAAAGACGAGAGGGTGTAGGCGGGAAATTTCACGGATATCCTCGGTAGTCAAAAAGCCCTTATCATAATCGGAGAGAATAACTGCATCATAATCATCATACTTTATCTCTTCAATACCCTCTATTCGATCCACACTTCCTTCGCCTGAATCCAGTCGCATAATCATGTGGTTAGTTTTATTTTCCACATATCTCGTTTTTGTAATTTGTGTTTTATTAGTGATAAGATCACACTCCACACCAAGAGAAAGCATATTTTTATAAACATTTCCGGCCATTCCCATGTTGCTCTTTTCTTTGTCTGCTACAAACACCGGTACCGGGGCGGCTGGCGCCATCCTATCACAATACCCATATACAAACACGTCTGTACAACTATCGCCAATAACCAAAAACTTCACTTCCAGCTAATCTCCCAATCTTTAAAGTCTGCCGCAAGACAATCTATCTTGTAGTCCTTTCGACCTCCGAGTTTTTCCTGAATCTTGTTTTTTGCTGTATTTCTAATACCATTTAATCCGTGGGTAAGTTCAAGGTTGTTGCCGTCCTTAATGCCCTTTCTATAGTTGGACTCATTATGCCAAATATGCAAATTCATCTGGGAGAGTACTACCACTGCTCGTATAAGTTCGGCTGATTCGGGCAACAGAATCTCTATGTCATGACAAATATCGGCAATCTCTTGTGCGTATTCTTCCTTGTGTTCTGTGATAAACACTTCTTTTAATTGCGCGATCGAAAGTCTATCCACAAGTTCGGATAGGGTGGGTAAATATTTACGTTGAGTCATTAATCTCCCTTGAGCAAGCGATGCGAATCGCTATCAAAATGTTGGGTTGAAAATTCAAATAGTTCGCAGTCTGCGAGAGCTACCATCTGGTGTCGTAAACCGCGATATACATGAAAATTGTCGCCAGGATGCAGAATAAGCTGATCAGCGGTTTCAAGATCGTCTTTCTCTGAATAGTATACCATCATCTTACCTGACTGTAAATAAAAGACTTCATCCTTCAGTTTGTGATAGTGCCATGAACAGCGTTTTCCGCGTTCAAAAAATAGCAACTTACCGCAATATTCCTCGCAGTTAACGATCCAGCGCTCCCAGCCCCATCCTTTATCGACGTGTTTCATTGGTAAAGAGGTCTTCATTATTTTATCCTACGATCGTTTAGGTGAAACTTCATCTCTTCATTATCGGAGAGGCGCCTATTTAAGAAACTCATATTGTGCAACTCTTTGCTAAAGTCAATTGTATTTATATCTATGAATTGAGTCTCAGCGGGAGGGCCACCGCATGCTTCAGACACATATGTGGCGTTGTCTACAGCCGTATAGGCAATTATAATGTCAAAGTATTGGTTTAAATATCTACACAACTCTTCATTCTTTTTCGCGCCGCAATGAAACTCCACATACATTGAATCAACTTTGCTAAAATCCTTATTCATCAGAAAATCATATTCCGCCCCCTCAATATCCACCTTCATGGTTCTTATTGTTTGTATATCACATAATGTAAAAATGTCTTCTAGTGATATAGTTGTACATGGTTCAAATTCTTCCGAAATTTTATATTGTGGCTCATGTTCGTAATTTGTAATTGTGTATTGACCGCTTGATGCATTTTCAAGCCGGCCATTTTCACCAGAAATAACTTTTCTTAATTTCACAATGTTTCCACTTGTTGCGGCCGCGGCATAGTTGAACAGCTTATAATTTGTAATATTGCAACTATCCAAAAGCATGGTGGCGATTTCAGCATTGGTGCTTGAGGCCTCAAAGCAATAAATCTCTTGTGCGCCGCGACGGTGGGCTTCATAGGCATTTGCGCCGTAATGCGTTCCTATGTCTACATAATTCTCCAACGGGAGCAGAAATAAAGTCCCACGAGCATCACCCACCTCTTTGATAAAATCTTCTTGTATCGCCGTAGGGTTGGTATTTTCTTTACAAATTAAGGTTTGGTTTTTCATGTTTCTCCATTGTTGTAAAAAAATCAATATCTCTCATTCCCTTATCATCTATGTAAATGTCACCTGCAGGTTTTCCTAGAAAAAGGTCGTGGAACTTAACACCCCACTCAATAAGTTGTGTGCGCGTTAATTCGTAAAACGCTTCGTGTGCATATGAGGGCGAATTATCCGACCGTCCCATACCACGTGCTGTCTGAAAGATGATAGTGTCCCCATTCTCGTATAACTTATTAATTATATCAATGCGTTCTTGAATCGGTTCAGCCTTCTCATAAACCCCATCAACTAACGTACAAATTGTGCCGTCTATATCAAACACATAAGTCATATCAATAATTCCCATACCACGGAGCGTCAATCATCGCATATGCTGTAACAAGCTGTCTAATACCGTCGTCTAAATCAAACTGGCATTCAAAACCTTTATCATAAATCTTCTGGCTGCTCACGATATAGTCGCGAGTGTCTGGATCTGACGTAAATTCCGCTTTAATGATTTCTAGCGGCAGGTGCTCTTGAATCTTTTGGGCCAATTGTAGTTTGTTCATATTGATGGAATCGTTGCCCACATTATAAGTCTCGTTCTTGCAGTTGTCCCAGTGATCTATCACGAATCGAAATGCACCACAGACATCTGCTATGTGTACATAATTCCTCATGAATTCACACTCATAAAGAACTAGAAGGCGCTCCTTTAGTGCCTTCAAAACAAAATTGTTTACAAGCAGGTCTGAGCGCATGCGGGGGCTTGGGCCAAATACAGTAGCCAGCCTAAACGTAACATGATTTTCTACTCCGCGATAATCCGCTTCTGCGGCTACTTTTGTTTTTCCATAGAGAGAAACAGGGTTAAGCGGCGATTCCTCAGTGCATACAGAGCCATCGATGCTTACCCCATAACCAGAGTTGGTACAGGGATAGATCACCAATTGATCTTTGCTTTTGTTCTCGGCAAACCATGTGTTTACATCGTGGTTAATTTCTTGAGCTGCGCGAGGATCTTCATCACAAAGCGGAAATCCAACTAAAGCTGCTAATGGAATAACCACATCGTGATTCGAGAGTAGTTTTTGCATCAAGTGTAAATTGCGGACATCTCCTTTAATAAAATTAAAATTCTTGTTTTGTGCGTAGCGAAGCAACGTGGTGTGTTCATACATTAAACTATCAACCACCGTTACTTGATTATCTGGAAACAGCAAATATTCCACCAACTCACTTCCAATGTATCCGGCGCCGCCTGTTATTAAAATCTTCATTTGGCTAGCCGGGCTGTAATGTCTTCATATATGATTTTTAAACCATCGTCCAGCGACGTTGTGGCGCGCCAACCTAGGCTTTTATGTACACTTTCACAACTACAGTTCTGGGCTAATATTTTGGCTGCTTTAGTCTCGTCGTACTGAATAGGAATGTCTTTACCGGAGATGGTGATGAGTTTTTCTGCGATTTCTTTAATCTTTACTTGTTCTTCCGAACCTACGTTAAACGGTCCAACAAAGCGTAAATCATCTAATTTTTCAATCATCAATTTTGTACATTCTATTGCATCATTAATATAGCAGTACGAGCGTGTCTCTTCGCCGTCCCCCCAAATCGCAAAGGCCACATCGGGATACTTAATCGCTCGGTGCGCAAAGACCGGTATTACTGAGCCAGTCGCCAAATCAAAGTCTTGGTTTGGTCCATAGACCCCAATATAACGAGCAATGGCTGCTCTAAAATTAGGATTTTCATATATAGCACATCGAATTTGAGTCTCTGTTTGAAGTTTGGCCCAGCCATAAGAAAGGAGAGGGTTTGCGGGGACAGCGTCCCCTTCATTAATCAGGGGCGCATCCATTTCATTTTGTAATTCATAGGGATAAACATGCGCACTGCTAGCATAGAAAAAGCGTGGGACACCGTTTGCCATAGCAGCCTGCAGCACATTGGTGTCAATGAGCACATTATCGCTCATAATTGAGTAGGGACAATTCGTATATACTCCGATACCTCCTACCTTTGATGCAAGATGAATTACGATGTCGGCGTCTCTAATCACGGCTCGGGCTTTGAGATTATCTCTCAGATCTACATCAAGTAGTTCGATCATTTCCCGAACTCTACTTAAGTTCTCCGGCTTACTTCTGAAAAAATTATCAATAACGGTGACTTCACATCCTTCGTGTACCAAATTCTCTACGAGCGGAACACCGATTAGTCCAGCTCCCCCGGTCACAATTACTCTTTTTCCTTTCCAATAGCTCATTTATTCTCCTTCAAATTTAAAATCAAAATATTCTATTTCTTCGGCACATATTCGAGCGACCAATTTCCTCATTTCATCATCATAATAAGTTGAATAATGTCGATTTGAAGATGCTGAATTAGTCTTGGTTTCTAGCTGGTTTCCATATTCAATTTCGTGCTCATCAAAAAATGCCTTTAGCTCTTTTTTAAAAATATCATATCTAAAAACCTTATTTACCATAACCTCTCCATCACTATTTTTTAATAAGGGAATCTGTGTCATATCATACTGGTTTCCAAACCATCCTGATACTTTCAGATTCAGGGCGCTGATAAATTTTTCTCTATCAAACTCACCTTTATTAAGCCAAAGCACATAGGATAGCAGACGATCCCAGGGATTACGTATTACCGTAAAGGTGGTGAAATCATCAAATTTATCCGGGTACTGCATCTCATAAAATTCTACGTTAGGGTGCATAATCATCATCTTAGTACGATAATCCCACATGCGCATCCCAGTGTTTTCTCCAAACAGAGTTGGAAACCCCCTCTTAAGAACGTCTGGTGAGTGTGGTTCTAAAATGTTTTTTATAGTGTATCCTCCTGTTTTGGGGAGATGAATAAATATAAGTTTTTTATCAATACATATCATATTAACGCTTCCACTATGTGACTAAGAAGTTTCTGAGTTTCATACGCTTCTGGGTGAATATCTATGACGTCAGCATCGAACAGATTATTATCGACGTCAATACCTTCGAGGGCGCCCTTCTTTATAAAGGCGCCCTTCTTTATAAAGGCGAATTTGGCCATATCGAATGTATTCAAAAATATGTATTTTAAATCTGGGTATTTACTGCTCGTATTCTCCCAGATAAAGAATCTCTCATCTTCAATATTAGGTATTAAAATTTTATCTTTAAGGTGAAGAAAGTCTTTATTAATAAATATTTTATCTACTACTGTGTCGTTTACCATTTCACCTTCATGGTGTAGTACAAAGTTATTGGTTGTTAAATATTCTTCTATGAGGCCGTCGGCAGGTGTGTTGTGATAATGGCCGTGTGTTGTAGTTTCTACCTGAATCATCGCGATTTTAGACAACCAGTCTCCAGCACTTTTGAGAATATTCAAATCTGCCCCTTGTGCATCAATTTTTAAATATTCTATATACTCAATATGTGGATTGTCCTCAAACAAACCCTCCATGATCATTTTAAGACTAAGACAAAGAACCTCCATCTCGTCGTATCCGTCGCTATTTATGGGTACATCTTCTTTGGGTTTATAAAGACTACTACATCCCAAGTCCTTACGCGTACAATACAAAGTTCTTAGGCCGGCCTCACTTATATCATCCAGTGCGCGATTTAACAAATATATATTATGATGATAGGGTGGTTGTTCATAAGGAAAAAGTAGTGGTGTGTTTGGTTCAAGCTTTCCAGTGACGTATTCATGGTGCATAGAAAGCACTTTCTCTATGTCGGATAGACGGATAGATGGTAGATGAAGAAGCGCTTCACACACTTCACAATTAAGACTTTGTGCCTCAATTCCAATCAATGCGCAATGAGGTATCTCATATGCCCAAGCGGTCAGATTTGGGCCATTATATGAAAGACCAACATCTATGCGTATATTTTTAATATCTTTAGAAAAATTCATTCGTGTGTTAAATACCAATCAATAGTTTTTTGAATTCCTTCGTGAATGCCGGTGTCCGGCACATAGCCGACAGCCTCTTTGAATTTGGACATGTCGTAAAACCGACGTGGTTGGCCGTCTGGTTTTGAGGAGTCCCACACAACCTTTCCGGTATAACCAGTCAATTCAGCAATGGCGTGAACCAGCTCTTTAATAGTAGTTTCCACCCCAGTACCCAGATTAAACGGACCTGTTTCATTGACCCTCTCAGCCATGGTCACAATCGCATGTGCTGTATCCTCTGAGTAGAGAAATTCCCGGCTAGCTACGCCTGTTCCCCATACCACAACTTCATCTTTGTCTTCTTGCATAGCTTCAAGAAACTTCCGAATGAGCGCTGGTACAACGTGAGAGGTTTCAAGATTGAAGTTATCATGCGGCCCATACAAATTAGCTGGCAAAAGCACAACAGAATTAAAACCATATTGTTCTCGATAGGTCCATGATTGAATGATGAGGTTTTTCTTAGCCATTGAATAGCCAATAGAGTTTTCGTCGGGCAAGTCGCGCCAGAAGTCCTCCTCGGTATAAGGAACAGGCAACAGCTTGGGATAACCACAACCAGCAGCGAGGGCCACCACCTTTTCTGCTCCATTCTTCCATGCATGATGCATGACGAGAGTGCCCATCATGATGTTATCGTAAAAGAACTCCGCGGGCTTCGCTTTATTAATTCCAATACCCCCCACTTTACCAGCAAGATGCAGCACAATGCTTGGTTTGTGTTCGGCAAAATAGGCTTCTACCTCTGTTTCATTAGTTAGATCTAGTTGCGTTCGAGTGGGCGATAGGATCTCAAAAGACGTCGTGTTTTGCATTTCTTTTAATAAATTCATCAAATTAGAGCCGACGAAGCCGTGTGCTCCGGTGACCAAGACGGTCTTATTTTTCCAAAAGTCGTTCATTTAAGTTCTCCATAAAATTTTCTATTGAATATTGTTGTACATGCTCATGGGCTCTCTCGACCATGGGCCAATACTTTTCATAATTGTTTATAATGTCTTCCATTTTAGCATGTAAATCTCGAAATGTGTCCCAATAAATGAAATGTTTATCGGGCTCAAACCAGTTTTCAATTACATTGTATCGATCGCGACACATCAGCATCAATGTCTTGCTGGCGGCCGCTTCAACCATCCGGGTTTTCATTTGGGGCATCTGATAGGTGTTGTTGATCCATTCCATCTTTTCAAATTGCTCAATATTATTAAAAGAATTAAATGTTTCAAGATGCGGAGCATGTAAAAAGAGGAGATTAACCCCTACAGATATTTTGCATTGATTCAAAAGATCCCATTTTTGCTGACTTGATAATTGATAATCGGTGACTAATTCTGTGGCCTCTTTAGTCAATCCGTGATTAGAGATGGTGCTAAATCTATGGTTAAATCGCGATAGTACTTCAAGCATTGGAATATAGAACGGGTGGTGTACTTGTCCGTAATAAATTGCATCATGTTTTTTGTCTTCTGGTTCGGTGTCTTCGTATTTTTTGAATTCTTGTGCACTAAACGGAAAACAGATAGGAGTATGAGGAGTAGAGCTTACCATGCTTGCCCACTTGGCTGTAGAAGGACAGATAGTAAATATTTCAGTGAAATATTCTTGATTGGTGATTGTGTCGCCTCCTGCGTATTTGGGATCGTGGGCCAGCAGATCACAGGGCGCACTAGTATTGAACGCCAAGCGGTGGGGGAAATCTTTATACTTTTCTCTCAGTTCGGCATCCATAAGCGCAACCCATCCCCAAAAAAATACTGCATCTTCAACACCGTCGTCATAACGATCCAGGCCGAAGTGTTTAACGATACAATCAGAATATTCTCCGCCTTCTTTATAGACTACTATCATTTTACAAACATCATCCCGTAATTTACGCGTCGATCCGGTTCGACGAAGCGCTTTATCTCTAGATCTTCCCATGAATGGTATTCGTCAGGTTCTGTTAGATAAGGATCTCCCTTGTCGGAGTAAGTTACTTTATCAAACACATCGCCCTCATCAAAATATCCAATAACTCCAAAGTTATTATAGCCTATAGCATGCAAGTGTTCCACGATTTTTAATAACGTGTCGTATTCCTCTTCGTGCCACTCAAAACAAATCATGTGTTGTTTTTTACTAAGTCCGCGCAACACTTCGTATTCATGCCCTTCTACATCGATTTTAATCAAATCCGGATTGCCGTACGCTACAATCATCTCATCCAGCGTAATAGTGTGAACTTTGGTGGCAAGTTCCCAATTAGCAGATTTAGGCGGTAAATTTTTTGATCCCTTGGTAAATCGTGAGTTTTCCATAAATCTTCGCGAGGCCGTCGATATCCCATTCTGATTGGGTTCAATATAGAATTCTTCTTCAAGATTGTCTCCCGAGGACGCCAAAGCATGCAGCAATATTAACTGTGGTGGTAAATCTTTTCCATGAATGAGGTTTAGATTCGCCTCTACGCCGACCACCTTGCAGTCTGGGTGCTGTCTAAGGCACTCAGTGGCGAATTCGCCCTTATTATATCCAACATCAAATATTAAATTCATACTAATGTCCACTCCGTGGGATAGAATCCCTGTCGATGTTCAATTTCAGGCCGATCTGGATGGTAATGCTTTGGAGCAACTATGATAGAGTCTTTCTTGGTGTTCAAATATGCTGCCCACCAACCAAAGCTACTAATGTGGGAAATGATGTTGTGATCGCACTGCATGATCGTTGCAAAGTCGATAAGACTATCGTTTTCATCTGCGAAAATGTACTCTTCTCCTACAAAATTGCGTTTGCACCACTCCATATCTGTTTCATTAGAATTGCCTGATTGGCGTGACCCCCCCGAAAAGATCAGGTATTTCACTTTCTGATCTTTAAAACACTCCTTAGCTGCAGTCAAATATTGTCCGTAAAAACTGTCCAATTCTAGATCTCCATTTTTTCCGTACATCTCGTTGAGTTCTTTACTGGGATTTGAGCCATCAGTATTGTCACCACGACGAAGATGTAAAGATACAATCTCACACCCTTCGTGTTCGGACCTAATCGCATCTAAGTTTTCTTTGGCTTCATCTAAGATTTCTATCTTGGGAGTTAACTCTTTTCGAATCTGTTCTTCGTGGCCCTTAAAATATAAAGTACTTTGAAAAAAACCATGTAAATCGATGTTATCTGGAAGAATAAAAAACTGTTCGTCAAAATTCATGTAGTCGGGCTCATAATACCGGCCCTCTAACTCTCGAATTTCACTTTCTTCCATAAACTCACATTCGATATTAAAGTTGTCCAAAAGACAGGTTTGGCCATGCCACATGCGTTTGGAAGGATCTGGAATTTTGGTGGTATAACCACGCGACAACCCCAAACCTCTTAGTGCTGCATATTGAAACAACTGATTGCCCAGTCGTCCTAGTCTTCCTAATTCTATAAATGTTATCATTTCACCATCTCCACATTTTTAAACAATTCAAATTCTCTTAAATCACGATAAGGTGGATTCTCAGGCAAGTCTTCTACGTGTTCGGGATAATTCTGCATCAACATCAAACCTCTTGCAGCCTGCTCGGGAGACATGTAGGCGTTCCATCCGTTAATCTCGATATTATCCTCGTGATACATTACTGTGCCGCGGCCCTCATAGCGACCTTTTCTGAACCATTTGGCTGCTTCTTCGTCATCTGTGAGGATCATACCACCTTTTCCAATCTTCAGGTGCTTTTTAATATGAAACGACAAACACATGTAACTATCGGGAATATACATTCCACTTGTTAAGCGCTTTGCAGCATCATATATCGGATAGGGTTTAAGCTGGTATACACCCCTCCAGGGCGCATCCTCAAACCTTACAGTACCTCCTGCATGGATAATGGACTGCGGGACAGACAAATAGGTTCTAGAGGGTATTGTGACCTCTTTGACCTGCAGGTACTCACAACACAGTAATAGTGCGTCTGTGCAATTGTCCGTTGATACTGCGTACTTAGAGCCACAGTAATCGGCGACTGTTTCTTCAAACATCTTTACGATTTTATATGGATTGTGTCTTCTTCCCATTGTCCTTTTCCGATATATTGTTCCATTGCACGCGGTACTTGCGCTCCCCCTCTTTGATCAAGAAAGAGAGGCGCATATTGAATACGATATTTTCTATTAACACACGTTAATACCGCATCTCCTTTATGCATTCTCCACATATGCATATATTTGAATATATGCTCCAACAGATCTGTGTATTGTGTATCTGTATACATTCCTCCATGCACCTCCATGGCGATGATCCCAATGTGCGATAAATCCTTATTCATTAAAAAAGGATATTCCGCACCCTCAATATCAATTTTCATATAATCGACATAGTCTGTGCGAATTAATTTGAACACATCTTCCATTGCAACTGTCATACAAGTTTCATATTGAGAATCCTGCTCTGCTGAATATAGGCTACTGTCTCCGGGGTGGCCATTGGATGCGGCATATAAATTCATAATTCGACCTGAATGTGTTTCTGCCGCTAATCGATAAGTGTGCAGGTTATTGTTTGTGCCTATATTTTTAGTTATCAAATCACATAGTCGAGTAGATGGCTCAAAGGCATGTACTTCTGTGAATTTGCTGAGTGCCTGTTTGCAAAACGTACCTATGTTGGCGCCAAAATCAACAGCAATTCGTGGTATAAAATCTGGCGCAACTATTTGAAGAGTTTCTACTGAAGGGTATGAGTTTTCTGTTTCTTTTTCCATTTTGGAACGATAGTTGTCCATAGCTGTGGGGGTTTGAATTATTTCATCAAAAGTTATAGTCTTATCCGGCATCCGATTTCTCCAACAAATAATATCTCTTTTCAAATCCGCATTTTTCAAAAAGCTTAAGGCTGGCTTCATTATCTAATTTAACTTTTGCAACAGCATTTGGGTTGTGTCTCACGTGGCAATTGCCTCTCTATTTAAACAAAAAAAGTTGTTTTTTCCGTGTAATAATTTAAAATCGTTCATAGCCTGTTTTTTTATATTTTCCAATTGTATTTTTTGTTTTTTAACTAAGGGTAAAATATGATAAAATTTATTCAAAAAAAGCAATAAATCTCGCTTACGATCTGGGCCGTAGAACCCATGAAGCTCCATTGCAATAATACTAATTCTATGATGTTCATGGAAATTTTCTAGTATTTCATACTCGCTGCCCTCGCAATCTAGCTTTAGGTAATTTATTCTTTTTATTTGCAGGCTGGCCATAAGATCCGACAAAGAGATAGTTGTGCATGTTTCGCCTAAATTACCAAATTTAAATTCTTCATTATCAAAATCAGCGCAACTTATATCTTTTGAGTGATTATTTTGATGTATTTTTAGCGTGCGTGTTTCATTGCTTTTTCCAGTAACAGCCATATTAAAAATTTCTACATTATTCATCTTTAATTTTTCTTTCACTCGTAACAAAATATCATAATTGGAAGAGCATGGCTCAAATGCATATATCTTGTCAAAATGAGGGTGTGCATTAATACAAAAACCCCCCACATTAGCACCAATATCTATTGCAACAGGCAATTTCTGCTGCAACATAGGATAAGAGGAACGACACTCCTTGGCGCTTTCATTAATCCAGTCTAAAACATTTGATTCTGATACTAGATTATGCATCTTCTTTCTCCATCAGATAATATTTCTTCTTAAATCCGCATCTTTCAAATAATTTAATACTTGCTTCGTTTTCGAGCTTTACTTTCGCATAAGCAAGCGGATTTAGCTTCATCACTTCATTAATCATAAACGAGCCCGCCCCTTTGCCTTGCGCATCAGGATGAGTTGCAACGCGAATATCGTTATCTATTACCCCAACATACCCTACGGGCTTTTGATTGTCAAGACAAATCCAAAAATTATTATTATATTGTAGCATGTAAGTGGCATGAGAAATCTCATCTATTTCTTCTTGTTGAATGAATCCCTGGCGCACATTGTCCATGTTGCGTAATTCTCTAATAAATTCCCAGTATTGGGGATTATTTTGTACCAATCTTAATTCTGCCATGTGTCTATCTGTGTTCCAAATGGGCTTTTGCTATTTAACCAATAATGTGTTAAATACCCGCGGGTGTATTTCCACCCTTCTAATCCCAGCAGCGGGTTCAAGCAACTACCAATATCTAAAAATGTGTTATTTGGGTTTTCTTTGAAATTTTCATAAATTACATAATTGCTCAAACTAGCTGCCGAGCAAAGAATAACATAATCACGGATATCGTTGGTGTCAATATACTCTTTAATTTTGTTCACAACATTATAATCATTAATCATACAGTTTGAGCCTATTTCAAACGTCTTCTTTATTTCAAAAGGTAGCCTGGATACATCGGCCAGTTTATTAACGACATATATGATATGTCGTTTAGATAAGAGGGGAAGTAGTTCTTCTACAAAACGTCGGTAGTTCGCATTAATTAAAAGATTTGAAAAAGTCAAAGTTTCATGATCGCCCCCATGTAAATCAATCATATAGGCAAAATTTTCATCTCCTACATGAGGGTCTGTGCCGGTACATATTCCCTTGAAATAATTGGATTGAACATGTTGGTATGCTTCAATAAGCTTCTCCCTATAAAATTGATCTCGTTCCGGGAGGAATTCCTTTTGTTCTTCTTCAGTATAAATGTTGCGTCCCCTAATATCACCTGTGATATAATGATCTTTGGCTAAAATCACGGTTTTGTTCTGCATGATAAACAATTCACCATCTGAGAACCTGCTAAAGGCAAAGTTCTCTTTAGATTTAATTTTAGATAGAAGACTGTCGAAAGCGGATGTAAAATCTTTCATTACAACTCCGCAACTAAAATATTCCTGATCTTATTCGCGGAGCGTCCGTCGCCATAGGGACACCCCCCAACGGGAACATAATCATTAATCAGAAATTCAAATGTATCCCACAAAGTATCTGGCGTCGCCGTAAAGGAAAATGTCCCCATTCCTTCTACTCTCTCTGTGAATTCTCGACATACGATGCACTTCTTTCTTAAGAAAGAGGATTCTTCTTGAAGTCCGCCTGAATCTGTAATGATCAATCTTGCATTGGCGAGCAGCTTAATAAACTCATTATGTGGCAGCGGCTCTATCACTTTTACATGCTTCAAAAGATGTTGGTGTTTCTTGACGTTAGGATTGGGATGAATGGGCAATATAAAATTATAGTCTGAATATTGGGCAGCTATTTCGTCGATGGCTAAAAACCACGAATGCATCATTGAATGATTTTCACGGCGATGTAAGGTAACCACGATATCAGAGCTATAGCTGGTAGAGGTGTTTACAAGATGATCTAAAACCGTGTTGCCTACTACGAATGTCTTGCCGTCTGTTTGTTCTCGCTTAAGGTTGGCTGCAGCGTCATCAGTTGGGCAAAGATGAATATCCGCCATACAAGAGACGGCTCGGCGATTAAACTCTTCAGGATACGGGTGAAACTTATTGTAAGTGCGCAAGCCTGCTTCCAAGTGAACGATCTTGATACCTCGATGAAACGCTCCCAGCGCAATTGCAAACACCGAAGTAGTATCTCCTTGCACAAGAACAGAGTTAATATCAGTGAAAATATCTGGTTGTGTGTTCATCAGGGATTCAACTATGGAATCCAGTCGATTGTCGCCCGGCTTAATCGTGAGGCGTTCTACCGGCTCATCGATCTTCGCCAATAAATCAGTATGTTGGCCTGTAAATAATAGTTTATATGGAATATGACCTTCGATGGCCGCTATTACTGGTTTAATTTTAACATACTCCGGGCGTGTACCGAAACATATCAACATCATAACTTAATCTCCTTTACTGTTTGCCATCCTTTAGATAATCCAGCCTCAACACACCCATCTCGTTCAGAGAAAAATTGAGCATGCGAAACAGCCGAATTGGTAGACGTCGCCTTGTCGTCGATTCCGAGTTCATTACCCAAGATAGAACCATGCATCTCGCGATCATGAGGCGGATGGGGCGGACAATAAGTTGGAACATTTCCATGAATTTTGGCCATAAAAGCAAACTGAATGTCCTCTCCGTTGTCCCACGTTACAGGCTTTTCTTGCCATAAATAGCGCAACCATTGGCGTTTAAAGAACCACGCGTGGCCAACCAAATCAACTTCGGTGGTTTCAGCATTTTGAGATGGCCATCCGCAGCGATCATGATTCATATACTGCGGACTTTTAAGAATGATTCCAGCACTTCCCAGAATACCTTCGTGAGTTTTCATTGTCTCCAGACAGTTTTCAAACCACTTTTTGCCTGGGATGGTATCATCGTCAAAAATTGCAATGTGTTCGGTATCCGCCAATAGGCATGCCGCGAAACGGCCGTAAAATTTCCAATTATAGTCATTGTGGAAAACACGATCTGCTCCCACACTTGCAAAATCAAACCCTGCGTTATCTTCATGTGCATTAACCCAGAGCCAAATTTGCTTAGGTTGTGTTGTTTGATTGCGAATGGCCTCAACTTGCATTTTAAGATTATATGGACGCCTATAGGCATTTAATATAACTGTGATGTCCGCGATGTTAATATCCTCAACGGTTTCTTTGCCATCTAAGATGGCGGATTTAATATCCTCAAAAACTCGGGCGCGTTGGGTACGCACAAATTCTATGAGTTCTTTTCCTTTATATTTGGGAAACCAGTCTTCAGAAGTACAACCATTTAAATTGGTGGTTATTATTTTACAATTAAGCATTCTCGCTTCTAATATAACGCGATTAAAGCTTTCTAGCACACGTGGAACAAACACATGAGATTGATGTAAAGATAATTGTTGAATAAATTCCTTATAATTAGGCGAACCAATCAGCGTGTAGGGAATCGATTTCTGGGTGCAGTGTTCGATTGCAGCATGTGTGTTTTTGGTGGGATTCTTGCTGTTAAGGACTGACGCATTTTCTTCTTTTGGGTTGTCGATGTTGTTCTCAATAATTTGTAACTGTTCGTCCGTCCAAAGACTCATTCCCAGGTTTACCACATTGTTAATGTGCAGGTTTTTTCTAATCGTCTCCGCTTGTATTTTAGACTGCGCAAATATGTTTTTGGCGTTGGTGTAGAACTTTCTATTCACGATATCGCTAGCTGGCGCTATATAATTCTTATAAACCGAAGGGTTGCGTGTCTTTACATATTTGTGATCGTGCTCCATAATGCTATAACACCCCGGATTGTTTACCAAGGTTGTCGATACCAGATCGTTCATAAGAGTAAAATTAGAAACAATAAAGTGATATCCACTATTCTTATAGAGATGGATGTGCTTATCTGTTAAATCAGTATTTTTAAATTTTATTACATCAAAACCGTCTTCGAGAAGAAGGTTTATCAATATATTATCATAAATCTCGGCGCCGCCGCCCATTTCTTCGATAAAGAAATCAGCAATAAATACTATCTTTTTCATAACTACTCAAATTCTATAATTTCTTCTTCATGAGAGTCGTTCGGATCGATCCCCAAAGCATCACACACCACTTTCACCATGGCGCTGTATTGGTTTTCTTCGGACATTACTGTCGACAGGCGCTTTGCATTAAATTTTGCCGATTTTGTTCCGGGATTATCCTCTCCTGACGTAAGGTGGGTATAACATCGTCTCATTTGTTTCTTGGCTGAGTGCTCTCGTGGATAGGCCCACATTGATTCCTTTATGATTACCCCTTCCCATACAACATTCTCGGGGATCGGCTGAATATCATATTCTACATTATAAAAATGATCTTCTCTGGTCTTAGGATCGACCAAAAAGTCCAGGTGGCCCGACCACCCGGGCGCAACGACTGGCATGCCGGTATACGCAGCCTCAAACACTGGCAGACCAAACCCCTCTCCGTGAGTTAAGGTGAGAAGCGCTGAAAGTTTCGGGTGTTCAAATAATGAATGAATTTCGGAGTCGCTCATGTCACCATGCAAAAGATATACCTTACACTTGTGTTCTTCGACGCCGGGTCTATTTACGTAAGCCTTTAAATCATTAAACAACTTTTGGCGATCCATCACACAATTTTTAGCAATGTTGGTTTTAAGAACCAGTCCAACTTCCTCGTCCCTAAATTCTTCCAAAAACCACTTAACAGTTGTTGGAATATTTTTACGTGGGCCAAATTGAGCCATGACCAAGAAATTAAAGTCATAATCCAAAGCCAAATCTAGCTTCGGGCACTCTCCAAAATCTTTAACAGGATAATTGACGGCATCAATTGGAGTAGTGAGTTTGAGTTCTACCACTTCTCCTGTTTGGTCGTTGTGTGCTGTATATACTGTGTCTGCGTACGTTTTCTTGGAGTGGTTAGATACCACCACGATTCGATCCATCAGGTTGCCCTTTTCAATCCACTGGTGAGCTACTCTGGTGGTCTCCATTCCGGCTGTATACCCCACGTTCACTCTGGCGTTCTTTTCCCATTCATTCGGAATTGTAACCTGAAACGACACATCAAAGTGTGGTTGGCCGTCGCCATGAATGTAGCCCAGCGTCTTTTCGATAGTGGCGTCAATCCAACTTCGTTCTTCCGATTCTTCACTAATCCACGATGTCTGTCCCCAATTAAGAGGTTGAATATAAATATCAAATAACTCGGGGCGTGAGCGTAGTGCCCGGAGCGCAAAACGAGCCTGTTCACCATATCCAGATCTTGTTAATAGCGGCCCTTTAAAAAACAGTTTATATTTCACGCTACCTCCATTAAATGCCAACGCTGATGGTTATGACGAGTTTCCCACGAACCATGCTTCTCCACAATACCGTCCATAAGATTAATCCAGTTTTGTTGATAAGATTCAAAACTATAATTGTTAAGGACATGTAATCGTCCGTTTTTACTCATCTTTTTATATACTGTTGGTCGCATTTGTAAGGCTCGTTGCAGTGTGTCATGAAAATCTTCCTTGGAAATACGATCTTCGTAAATATATGGCACTTGCAGGGAGCCTATAATCGCCTTGGAGCTAGGTTCAATCCCAAATCCAAACCAATTTTCGCCGTCGGTCACTTGTTCCTGCAATCCACCGGTCATGTTTACAATAATAGGTGTTCCGCAAGCCAGAGATTCTAAAGTAGAAAGACCGAATCCTTCCGCATCTGATATATTAATAGTGAAGTCGGCTGCATTATACAGGGCTGCAAGGTGTTGGGGCTCTACTTTTTCTGTTGAAAGAAGAACTTGGCCTTCGCCCACACCGAGATGCTCGATGATATGTGGTAAATCTTGACCGTGTGGATCTCGCGCGTCAGTATGCATCAAAAGCATGGCCTTGTCGTGCCCCACCTTATCCAAAAACTCCTTAAACCACCAAATTAGTGTTCCAGATTGCTTGCGGCGGGCATTTCGATTATTCCACATGAAAATTTTCTTTTTGGGATTTGCTACTCTTTCTGAAGAAGCTCCCAAAATTCGATCTCGGACCTGTTGTGTTTTCAGTTTTTCTTCAACCGTCGTGTAGGGATGGAAATGTGCCGGATCAACCGCATGGGGCAAATAACAGGAAGATACATCTGGTGCTACTTCTTGCAGAATTTGGTGGGTTACTTTCGAAATGCACACTACCTCATCGTTAGATTTATAGTAGACGTTGTTGAATACTGGAGCGGGGAAGTTGTCCCACACGTGATAATATACCATCGGAATATTCGCACGGATTTCGTTTTCGATTTCCCACAACCATCCATAAAATCGTGGGTCAGTCATAAACCACAAAACATCCGGTCTTTCTTTCGATAAGACAGAACGAATCATTTCATGTGTTCCGTAGCCATCCACCGGAAAGACACGCCAATCGTCTCCCCAGGGGTCGATACGTTGCGGCGTATAATCGTTGTGCTTGATTGCCCCTCCCAAGCAAATAAACTGATAGCGCCCTGTTCGTAAGAGCGCTTCAATAAAATACTTGGTTTGTGTGCCAACACCGCTGGGGCTGAGCGGGTGGTCAGAGATTGTTAAAATCTTTATTTTTTTCATTTATTCCTCATGGACAGTGTTCTGTCTTATAAAATTTGCAACCATAACCGGATGTACAAGACAGCCGATTTTTTAAATATCGTTTGTTTTGGATATTATATAACGCAGTTCTCAAAAGTTTAAGAGCATTTTCGGTTTTTTTTGTACCGCTGGTTACTCTGAAAAACTCGACATGGTTTTTCTTGGCTGTTCTCTTAAGTAGTGCGAAGTGTGTCTCAACGTTCTTTGGATCGACATTCATTTTCTGACAAAAGTAGTGTTTGTACAATGTTAACTGATATGTCACCATTTTGTCATTCTTTTTGCGAGAGTCCCAACCCCACGAGCAGGTCTTCCAGTCAAAAATATGTACCTTTCCGTCCGGCGTCGCCACAACAGCGTCGATATAACCTTTAAAGTTATAACCATCTTGATCATCGATGGCTTCCATTAGTGGTATTTCCACAGCCAATACCTCAAAGTCTTCGAAATAATCATTTAGTGCATCTTGAATATAAGGAATCAGTCTTTTTCCCTGTCCCACCATTTGATCAACAAGTCCGCTATCCACCTCGACGTCAGCAGGTAAATCAGATATGCACTTACTAAAGCTATCAATAAAATACTGTTCATCGTCAAATTCTTCTTTAAGTAGTTTCTTTTCGCAGACTGCGTGTACGGCTGTTCCAAAGGCCGTATATGCATTTCCAGCAAATCCTTCTATCTTATCTACACGTGTAAGCTTATGATAGAAGGCGCAAAAAGACCAATCCTTTAATTCTGAATAGGAAATGTGTGACATATCTCTCTCTATAATACTCTATTATAACCACATTAATGTGTGATGTCAAGTAATTCTTCGTCTTGAAGTGTTATTATTTTTTTATAGACGGCCGGGGACACTTTCTGTAAGTATCTATGTTCATCGGGATGCATGTAATAATCGGTGAATCCAGTTGCAAAGTATTCTCGCAGTGCCGTCGCCGCATAGGGACTGATGAAAAGGCCCGTTATCCACCCGGATAACTTATTGTAGCCAATTTTTTTATGAAGAAATTCGTCAAACTCTTTGTTATATTCTAAATTTGTAAAAAACTCAATCGGGGCTTTATATCCATGTTTCCAAAGAATGTCATGAAGATATTGGCGTTTCCTTAAAAACTCATCTTTGATTTTATTATCCGCATATATCGTATACCCGCTACTCTCTTCTATGGCGTGTGCCACCTCATGGATAATATCATCACACATGTCTGCTTCATCATCTTGAATATTTGAAATATAGAGTGCGCCGTCCTTGTAAAAGGCGTTGATGTCCTGTTTTTCAAATTCCTCAAACCAGCCCACAATTATCATTTCCACCTCTGATAAAAGGTGGGCCGGCAAAATTGATTCAACTTTATTTACTACACTTTCAAGATCAACAGAGTCATTTAAGAGTGGCTGCTGAATATAGACATGAATGCCTAATGGTGTATAGAAATTTAGCTGTTCATCATTAGTTTTTTGGTGGGCTTTTTTCAAGTAATTCCGCATCATTTAATCCAATTTTATAGCCACGCAAGAAATTCTCTTCAGCAAGAGGAAAAAGAAACTCTGGAAAGTCAGAGGCCATAACTTCTGCAATCATGTGTACGGTTACTTCTTCTTGATCTAGCTTTTCGCCCACATAATCTACTAAAAATTTCTTTAAGGCGGTGTCCTTCTCTACAATCATCGATAACATTGGGTTTTCAATCAAACTCTCATTAACGCTATTGTCGGAAAGTGTTTCTGTGGATGTGTTTTTGTCGTTCATAATATCTCCTGATTAATTAATTATAACATATTATTAAAGTATGTCAACTGTTTTATAAAACTTTCGAGGCCAACGTGGCCACTTCGGACCTTTCTCCCTTTTTAAAGGTTACGTGTCCTGCAATTGGATATTCTTTAAATTTTTCGATGGCATGGGCTAAGCCATTAGAAGTTTCATTTACATATACGTTATCAATTTGTTCAATATCTCCTGTCAAAACTATTTTTGTTCCTTCGCCAATCCTAGTGATGATAGTTTTAATTTCATGCTTCGTTAGATTCTGAGCTTCATCAATTACAATAAACGCATTCGCGATTGAGCGGCCGCGGATATAGGTTAAAGCTTCTACTTCAATTTTGCCTTTTTCCATATACATCTGCAGGTTTGTTCGATCACCCATTAGAAATTTAAGGTTATCTTGAATCGGCATCAGCCATGGTAGCATTTTTTCTTCCATAGTTCCGGGAAGGAATCCAATATCTTTACCCAGCGGTTGTACAGGCCTGGATACAATGAGGCGATCATAGTGATTGTTCTCGCTGCGTAATCCAATCGTCTGTTGGAGGCCGGCTGCTATCGCCATCAGCGTCTTTCCAGATCCAGCGCGCCCGACCAAGGTAACTACTTTGATAGAGGGATCCATTAGCATGTCAATAGCGAATGCCTGTTCTTTGTTTCGCGCATCGATGTTCCAATCAGTTAGTTTTTTGTGCACAATCTTTTTAAGAGGTTCGTGATAGGTTCTAAAGCGGGCCAGGGCTGATTTTTTTTCATTCGCATTTGATATCATCATCACATATTGATTGGGATACCACAATTCATCCATTTCGTCCTTGTCTATCAAAATTTCTTCGCCTGCGTAATGGCGATCAATTATTTGTTCGTCCACGGGCTGTGTGACAAAACCGTTGTAAAGATCTTCGGATGATCTTACTGCCTTTTCGGATACATAGTCCTCGGCTATTAAGCCAATTGAGTCACAAATAACTCGCATATTAATATCGCGCGATACCAAGATGGTTTTCATGCCCGAATGCATTATTTGAATTGCCTTAGCAGTTGCGATAATGGTATGATCGGGGTGGCGCATATCTAAATCCGGAGGAAAGACTGCTTCATTCAGACAAGAATATGACATGATTTTAAGGATACCAAGGCCCTTGGCAATCCTAACCCCTTTTTCTAGTGATCCTTTAGCGCGGAGATCGTCTAAAATACGAATAAAATGGCGCGCATTCGCCCCCACAGAGTCTTGTCGCTTCTTGTGCCCATCAATCTCTTCTAAAACCTTAAGGGGAACAAATATATCATTGCGACCAAATTTAAAAATTGAGCTAGCTTCTGTAAGATATACACTAGTGTCTAAGACATAGTTCTTTTTGTATGACATGTGCTCCCTATATTCACTTATATATAGTTGAAAGTTGTGGTTAAGTTGCTCAATTATTTATCCAAATGGAGCGGGTGACTGGATTCGAACCAGCGACAGCCACGTTGGCAACGTGGGGCTCTACCGCTGAGCTACACCCGCATGTTTGCGTTGTTTCTTAATAAGTTGCCAATCAAATACAAACACAATTGGTTTTTCATCTTTTTTATATGGTACACCACTTTGACGTAATGCGTCAACATCTTTTTTATATATTATTTGTGCATCCCAGCCATCAGCACCCCAGAAATTTTTCGGCTTCAAAATACGCTTCTTTAGGCGTACCCGAACTTTTGGTCCTGCATGTGATTCGACTAGCACAACATCGCCCACTTTGTACTTCATATGTGGCTGGGGCGGCTGGACTCGAACCAGCAACGGTCGGGGTAACAACCCGGTGCGCATGCCAGGAGCGCCTCACCCCAAAAACCGGTTTTCTGCATATGACCAGGATAACCGGAAACCTCTGCCTACGTTTGGGTCGGGCAGCCCCCTTCCGCTTATAAGGCGAGCAGAACAGCGCCAATCATCCTAATTGTGACCATCGGCCTTCATCTATCGAAATTCCTAAGCTCTCCAAGGTCTCCACCATGGCATTCCACTTGTCGTCACCTGTGGTTGCTGGATGAAAACATATGTAGGTGTTATCCCAGTCGAACCCGGTTAAACCTTGAACATATCCGCCGCGTTCGTATGTGGTGTCGGCAAACTTATACGGTTCAACTCCAAATTTCTTCTCAAAGCCATCGAAGAATCCTTCTTCATCATAGCTCATCTCGTACTCATCAAACGCTTCGTTTAATTGTAGCTTTTCGGCTACGGCGCCATTAACGGCAAATCCAAAATAATGTTGAGGATAGTATTGCATGTTATTTCGCTTCGATCTTTTCGACTAAACGTTGCATATCATCAGTGACGTACTTTTTAAAATACTCTACCTCTGAGCGTAGTGTCGCAATCTCATCAGACAGGGAGCTGATTCGATGTCGCATCTTGCTTACTGTTTCTCCCTGATTTTTCAATTGGTTTTTTAGTTTGTTGACACCTCTCGTGTCATATTGATTTTCGGACATATCCTTTATTTCTCCTTTTTTAAAAAATTGTCGTATTGTTTTAAACATGGTAACATCTCAATTATTCGTCCCCAAAGGTAGTTTATCTTTTTTTATCCACACGACAATAAACTCATTTGTTTCTTCACGCTTGAAGGCTGAAATGCAGGATTTACTTACCTTTAGTGGTATCAAGTTGCGATCAGTACCCCCCAACCATGAAAGTCGTGTATATTCACAGTTGTGTTTTATAAAAGACCGCTTCTGCGAGGGATACCAAAAATTGTTATGACCCTTTTCAGACAAGTAGCATGACTCATATTGTTTGCCCATATTGTTATCTTAACATTCTTGATGGGGTTTGTCAACTAAAATCCTACAAATAATCATTCTATTTATCGAGAGGATGTTTTTGGTGATGCTCGTTGAGGAGGGGTATCAAAATTTCTACTTTTGCTTCGGGGCGGGATTAAACTATCTATTTTTTCATATCCTCCAATTCCCCACAGCAGTTCAACACCAAGTTTTTTACACAATATCACTTCTGGAGTGTTATCATGGTGTCGATCTCCGCCGTTCGCAAAATAGGTCGGTTTGTGACGACGAATAGCATCACAAACCGTATCATCTGCATCATTTACAGAATCAACCAAGACGACCCCTTTAATAGAATCTAAAATTTCATGGCGTGCCTTAAAATCCATAAAAGTAAAACCTTTATTCCGATAGAGCCACTCGTCTGAATTGGCGATTACAATAACACCGCCAACCTGTGCGGCTTCTCGGATCATTCGGATGTGTCCTACGTGCACCGGATCAAACCCCCCACTAACCATTACTGTGGGGGGATCAGATGCAGTTGACTCCTCATCAAACATATCTTTGTGTACTGCCATCGATAATTCCTACCTCTTGATTCCGCGCGCCTTGCGACGGTTTTTTCGCTTTTTAGAACCAACTTTTCGTCGACGTCTAAAACTACGATGTTTTGCTTTGTGGCTCATTCTTCTTCCGGTGTCTTGATATAGGCTGCTTCGACCAAAGCGCCTTCAGCGGGCGTTCGAAACAAGTTGACCGTATTGGTTTGGTCGTTGTAAGCCCATTGATCGGTTTCAAATCTATCAATGTATATTTTAATACTATCTGGGATTGGTGTGTAGGTTAATTAACATACATCCTAATATTATTTAGTTTTATTATGCGGAAATAGATTTTCTTCTTTTACTTTTCTGATTGTTGACGTTCCATCATCGATGAATATTCGATAATCGTGGCGATCTCTTTTATCTAATACTTCCAAAATAACGGCGCGGAGGCGCTCTTCTTTGAGATTTCCAAAATTGGAATCCGGAAATGGACAATATCCTACCCATTCGTCTATTTTAAATCTTCTGGTTTTCATCTTTAATGTCTTTCACTAAATCATATAGAATGGCGGGTGACAAGTCTTTTCTATCATAAATTTTAATTATTCGCCAGTCAAAAACACACGCAATTCTTAAAGCATAGGCGATCCACTCGCTGCAATACCATCTCTTTTTATGTTTAATTTTGCAAGGAAGAAATTGAGACAAAAGCATTCCAACCCAATCGTATCGGTGACCTTTTGTGTCTTCGAAGAATTCCATTATAATATCTACTTGCTCTTGGGTAATATCTAAAGTAATAAAATCCCAGTCTGTGTATTTAATTATTAGTTTTTTGCGGCTATCCACCTTGGATTTCAAGAATGGGCTTATTCCCATCCATGTTATTCCGTCAGGTAACACTAATTCGGCATGACTATAAACACTCTTGGTCCACCAGCGGACAATTCCGTTTAAATAATTCCCTTTACCTTTGTAAAATGCTACCTTTATTTTCACTAACTTATATCATGGACGTTGTTGTATATATACTCTTGCATAAGGATCTACACATATCATTGTGGCCTCTTCTGGATCCTCGATTTCAGCATTGGTTAGAGCAATAATATTATATTTATTCCATGGAATAGATCCTTCGCGCACCCTTTCACATTGTATTATAATGTAAGGAGACCCCTCCTCTATTTGCATAGGGACGGCACAGCTATGATCTATTGTTGTAATTACTCCATCAAGGCACGGGCTATTCGTTGATGAAAAATTTTCACCGGCGAACCCATATAGGCCGCCAGACGTTGGTTCAACGGCGCCGTATTTTGCACAAGCAGACATCATCAGCACAAAAAGTACTTTTTTAAACATACAAACCTCCAAACTCCTTTGTTTTTGATGTACATTAGTACATATCAAACAAATTTAATTTTGGTTAAGCATTTCTATTAATTCGGCTTTTCTTAAGTTTGTGTATCCTTTAAGGCCTTTCTCTTTCGCAATTGCCTTAAGTTCACTTACTTTAAGATCACCAAAATTAGCTGCTTTTTTATTTGTTCCTTGGGTGTAAGAAGCAAATACAGATTGTATTTGAACAATCTTGTCTGATATCCAGCTCATAGGTTCTCCTTGGTTGTTTTTTTCGAAAGAGCTTTATGCATATAATCTAAATTCTTTCTTTTTGATTGTACCACATTAAGAACCTCTTCTGTAGGAAGATCATATTCTTCTTTGATCTCCCACAGAGATTCTTCTATGGCATCCTTTATCTCTTGTTCGTGAAAAAGACTTTCACTCAATATCTTATTTTTCTTTTTAAACCAATTAAACATAATAAAAATGGTGGAGGTGGCGGGAGTCGAACCCGCGTCCGCAATACGTCCAAAGTTAAGTCATTCACAAGCTTGTTTGGTTTACTATCACAAACCAACAAAGATAGTCAGGGTTCCAGCCGACGCTTACTGACCTGTTGCGTCCCACCTCCTATCCGGAGGGTAACCTATTCGATTTTTTTATTTTCGCAGGGTCTCTACCTGTTAGTTGATATTGGGTAACAAGGCTATCAACAGCCCAGTCGATTATGCTGCTAGAGCAGCTGCTTCGAAGTGTAAGTTGTTATTGGCAACTAATTTAATTTGAACTGTTAAGGTCGTATCTAACCTGCTTGCACTCGACTTCTTCAATACCCCGTCGAAACCTATATCACCCCCTCGATTTCTTTACAATTACTCCAACCGGCGTATGACTACCGTCATCTAACCAAATTAGTGTTTCCTTTCCTATTTTTGATTTTTCAGCAAACGTAAAATCCATTTCTTTTGCTGCCTTTTTAAGTGCTGCATCTTCGCTACGGTGTTTGCTTACAAAATCACCTTGAATATAGTGGCCGTCCCACTTGTAAATTTTCCACATTATAAATTTTCCTCAATTTGTTGTCTTACATATTCATCACTGAACCCTACATGTCCACCAATGAATTTCATATCTCTTCCAATATAAATATAGGTAGGAAATGCTCCGAGCAAATAACCCTCAATTCCCACACCTGCGGGATCTAACATTTTCGTGCGTGATCCCTGTAATATAGGTGCTGACGTTATTCCATGGTCACTAACCCACGCGTCGATTTCGCTTTCTGTTGGTTCAACACCAGAAGTAGCTCCGTCAATTAATATGGTTACAAACTGAACGCCGTCATCACTATAATCATCTTGAATACTTTGAGCATAATAGCCCGCCATTTGACACGGATAACACCACACTGTAGAGAAGTCTAATATAATTAAATCTCCGGAGTGGGAATATAGATCCCATGTATCTGCGTTCTGATCAGCTAATCTAAAATTGCATGCCTTGTCGCCAATATCAATTTGTTGACAGTCGTCTGCTGGAATAACCCCTACGGGTTCTAAATAAACTTCTTCAACAGCTGTCTCTTCTGTGCTGATCGGTTCGTCGGTTTCTGTAATTTTTACTTTGCTAGGTTTGCATGACAATAACAAGCCGAGTACAAAAAATAGCGTTTTCATATGTGCCTCATGCAATAAATAGCCTTTTTGTAAAAAAATGTCATTCGGTTGTGGATCTTTTGCTCACCACAGCTGACCTACAGTTAATTTAATTTAACCTCGTCTGGTTTAGTGGCTCATAATAGGTATGGAGCCCCTGTTACTTAATATAGTTTACACCGAATGAGTTTGAGTTTTCAAATATCTTCTGAAAAGTAATCCTTTACTTTGAATTGTTTAGATACTCTTTTAAATTCCACATAAGTCAACCCTAAAAACCGCGCTGCGTCTTTCTTAGAACTTGTGGTTGATATTGCAAATTTTAATAGAGCTTCTTTCATAATATTCGAAGACTGTCGCCATAAATCAAAACCATAAAGACGATTATTTAAATTGGTAGCTGCTAGTTCTAGTTTAACGGCTATTAGATCTTCTAATGATAGTTTATTAATATTAACTAATATTTGATCATTAAGATCACCTTGCCGGCACAACTTAAGTATAATGCTCTTATTCACAGTTGTCAAGTTTTTTTTGGAAGTTTTTTTCATAAAGAATTAATATATTCTTGTAATGCCAGGGGTTCTTCCCCTCCTTCTTCCGGGGGTTCAGGCTCTTCTTCCTTGGCCATATCATAAGCTTGATTGCTTGGTTCTTCTACACTGTCGGCCAATTCAGTTTCAAACTTGTCAAAATATAACTTTAGATTTGCAATCAAGTAATCATAAAACAGTTCTTGATCTTCTGGATTGCTTAAAAGCTCGTAGGAATCAATAATACTGCTTTCAACCTTTTTGAAAGATTCGTAAGCCATATTGCGCCCAGTCTCATCGGCGCCTTCGACGCCCGAGGCGAACTCTGCGCGAGGATCAGTCTCCTCCTCTTCTGTGGCTTTTTCTGCATCAGTACGAATATCAATAAATTTATCATCATCGCTACCACCAACAGAAATATCGATTTCTTCATCCACGGCTTCTAGTTCTTCGCTTTCCTCATCGCCAGCAGCTGTATTAACGCGCGCCGGTGTGAGAGTGTTTACTACAGCATTAATAATATGTGCACGAAAAGAGTCTCTTTGGTCCGGATTTGTTGTTAAAGACTTGTAATCTGTTTCTAAAACTGGTATAATCTTCTTAAGGAGTTCTTCTAACACATTAATACCGGTAGATTTGTTTGGGGCTGGATCCACATCCGGCAACGAAGCTTCTGTGAGAATTGAATATAATTCATAATCTAACAGACTACCAATAATATGTCGAAGTTCTTCTTCTTCGTTTATCTTTTTTTTCTTGACAAACTTGATCAGGTGTCTTATGTTCTCTCTAAGAGATTCTTCTTCTTGTGAGTTCATTGCACGATATCCTTTTCTATAATTAGTCTCATAACTTCCTCTACGATGCTTAAATCAATATTTTCTTCTCGAATCATGCTAGCCTTCTTTCTTTTTTTCTTTTTATCTCTTTTGCCGGCCCTATCCGACGTAAATCCCAAAGGGACACCGCCAGCATACCCCCCTACTGCCCCTGTGGCTGTACTATTGCCGCCCCCGCCCCCACCACCGGAAGACGTTTCATCGATTTTACCCAGGGACGGAAGATTTAAAGTAGAAAACAACACATCAATTTTATCTGGTGGTACAAACTCGGTTAAAGCACTATACGCCTCTGCATCCGACGGATTTTCTACTAAGGAAGAAATAAGTTCGCGCATAGTTGTAGCACTAAAGTTCTCCCCGTCAGGACGTGTCAAAGCAGGTACAGCATATTCCTCACCAGATAGCAATTTTACTCCGGGATGGACTTTAATTTTGTCTGCCCCAACCCATCGCTTCCAGTCGTCATCCTTGAGGCTAGCGCCGAGCATAATACTGTCTCCATCCTTCAATGGAAGGGGGCTTTTATTTCCAACATATTCATATGCAACGGTAACCGGTGAACGCATGGTGGGTGGTGCAATTTCAAACTGGACATTGGGAAGATTTGCTACGTCAGGGAAAAGGTCTCGCCATAACTTAATAGCGTGGTCTTCATTAATTACAGTTCCATCCTTTAGTGTACGTTGTGCATTCATGGGCGCAGATATAACTACGCGTACCTCATCTGCTCTTGGCACACCATCTCCTGTTGCATATCGTCGTACCATATCTGCATGGCCAATGTGCGGCGGCTTAAAAGCGCCGGGTACGATAGCATATGTTTTTCCAAAATCAGTATCCACCACCGGATCATCATCTTCATCCTCGGTTTCCGTTAACGCAGTATCATCTTGGAAAGCAGAACCCATTCCTCCAAGAATGAATTCTCCCGTAATCTTAACAGGATTTAAGCCGAAGAGGTTATCGTCTCGTAAGACGACACCTTCGTGACTCATTACATCTCCCATGGGACTAGTCAGCCCTCGTAGAATATCGTTTCCTAACATACGCGTTGCATGCATGATGATTGCGCCTTGAATTGCGCTTTCGGCATCTTGTTCTTCAACAAAATCAACTAGGGCCGGTGAACCGTTTAGAATGGCTTTATAGAGTTCTTTGTGGAGAGGGTGAGTCGACTTACCACTCTTAAGCTTGACGGTCTTATAGCGCGGATTAGACACCTCTGAGAGCCATTCTTTGAGTGTCTTCGTAACTTCGCGCCCGTCGGAGATTCTCACCGTAAATGGCTCAGCTAGTGTTTGAGAAAAATCAATCTCGTCGCCTCCGATGCGCTCAGTAGGAACTGAGCCATATACTTGAAATCCATATTCATTAGCTGTGGGGTTTAACTTTTCGATCAGTTTTTCCATAATCTTTGGATCATATGGTACTTCGACGCTGGGCGCTTTGACCCCTTCCGGTCTGGATGCACCGGGCCGTATATTGCCCTTGCTTGCCCCGGACTTAGCCACTTTTTGATAAAACTGATTTAACCCGTGAATAGCCAGGAAATTTTCATCATATTGAGTTACGTTAGTTGTCCCAGCTACATATTCAGTATTAAGAAAGCGGGAGGGATCGTCCCACATACCCAATTCTTCTAATTGTGGCTTTAATGATGGCAACGCCGTATTAAGAATTGTTAATAACGTTCGAATGGCCGGCCTCATGCCGTGACCTTCGGGGAATCTATCATCTACCCGAGCCATCGTAATGCCGTCGATATCGATATTTTTAAGAGAACCCCGATCCACAGCAAACTCATGTCCACGAGGAGTTTCTACTACTTTGAATGACACATTTACGCCGTCTATTTTGACTGCACCGGCGCCTTTCTTTTCGACAAAGGTTTTTGCCTTTTCGAAAAAGTCTATGAGATCGTTACCTGTGTCTACCCACCCTAAATCAAACGGGTGAGCCATGTGTCCTGCTGCACCACCCATATCATTCTCCTTGGGATTCTTCTAAGATATTCAATTTTTCACTGAGTACTTCAAGATTACCTTGCATTTTGCGCGCGTATCGCTTAACTTCACGTAAATGTTGTTTGGCCAAACTTAATCTTCTTTTTTCGGTCATTGTTTTAGGCTTAAGATTGGAAATCACTTCTTCAAGACCTTGTATATAAGTAAAGATTGTTTTTTCATCCAAACTCTCATTAAGAAAGTTTCGCCATGTTGAATTTAAAGACACTTCTCTATCCTCCAATTGTTGAAGCCATAATAAATCGAGTACAAGCTTGTTTTTAAGCTTTTTGAGTTCAATTCGAAGCTCAATTTTTAGATTTACCGTTCATTCTTTGGTTTTCCTTAAAGCGTTTAATAGCTTCACGCATAGCCCAACGAACTTGCGCTTCATCAATGGTCTTTTGACCGGTCTTAAGATTCTTCTTGCGTCGTGCTGGCCCTCGACCCTGAGTAACGTTGTCGGGCTTGTGACGCTCATCAAGCTCCTTTTCATCACCTTCGTCACCTTCGTCATCTTGTGTGTCAGCTGTTTCGGCGCCAGAAGTTGGAGTTGCATCTTGTTCCTCTTCCTCTCCTTCATCGTCGCGCTTATATGTATCTGTATCTCGACTTCCTTTATCGTCACCCCCCGTAAGACCCACCGCATCAGTAGCCATTCCCAACACGGGGTTAGCGGCCTTGAGCGCTGTGCCTAGCACACCTTCTTCCTGAACTTCTTCGCCTTCTTCAAGTGACTCATCGTCGTCTTCACGAATCTTGCGCTGGTGATCTTCGCGTCCCTTACGCTGCTTGCGGGCGGCGCGCTGATCTTCTTCCTCACCTTCTGCTTGAAGTTCGCCGTTCCCGTCGAATTCTTCAAACTCTTGAAGTGAATTAAATTTAAAACCCCATGCTTCTGATAAAAGCTGGGATACTTCCTTATTTTTCCAATCTTTAATTGACATCTGTTTTTCTCCCTTTTGTAGATGTTCGTAGTAAATAGTGTTTTCCTTCTTTAAGTGGTCTTCAAAATCTCTCAAAGCCATACTACCTTCACTATTGGCTTCAAATTCCATGTCTCGTAAGCCCGGGTGAGATTGGGCGTAACCCTCTCCCATGTCCCCTGGCTGGATATCATCAAATTTTCCATCACAGTTTTGTTTATGGTGCACCAATTCGTGTCCCAAAGAACGTAAAACATCTTTAGGGTGACGGTCGGTAATGTATAAGGTCACTGATTGTTCGCGTGGATCATAATAAGCCGTCTTGCCTAATGGGTTTTGGGCATTTTGAGAGTCCTGTTTCAAAAACAGCCTCGGCGGCCTTTCAAAACCAATTTTTTCTTGCGCAAAAGGCATGAATTGCGTAATTAATGATTTTAATACATCAACCATAATAATAAATAGTTATTTAAATTCGCTCAATCTTCTTTTGTGTCAATATTACGACAACCCCGAGATACCACGCACAAACTTAAAGTAAAAAACTCTTTTTCAACTTGTTCGTCTGTAAGTGGGAGTACTCGCGAGATAGAAACAAATCTGTTGGACTTAATTTGATTCTTCACCTCCAACAGCACCCCGTAGTGTTTGTCAAAGCGTTCTTTTTGGGAATTCCACTTGGTCCATTCTACTATATCACCTACTTCAAAATCTTTGGAAGATAATTCGCCAAAAGAACTTTTTTTAGTCGACATATGAGACCAACCACGAGCATATGCCTGCAAGAAGCTTGGTGTTCTGTTCTGACTCTGCCTTTTTCTTATCACGGAAAGGCCCTTCAGCAAGGGTTCTTTTTTCCTCCTCACACCACCAGCGCACCATGTAGCCTTTCTTTCGAGTGGCGGCTTGCCCGTTTGTGCCTGGGGTATAATATTTTCTGGGTTTGGATGTCATCACAATAAATAGAAGATTTATTGTGATTGGTAAGTGAATTTGCTATATTTTCATCTAAATATCACATTTTGCCCACTTGAAGCCCAATCAAAACCGCTACTAACGTAATAACCGTGAATTCATAGCCAACGAATCCATAGAGTCCCCATGCTGCCAAGAGGACGCCTATAAATTTCCAAAAATACCCAAATGTAAATAACATATCCTAATCAAATCCTGTATAAATTAATTCTTTGGCCTCTATTTCTACCATATATCCTGTAAATAAATATACAATAACTTTCTCGTTGCCGATATTTTCATCAAGAATATATCCCTTAATACCGCGCGGTACTTTAATAAGTGTCTTTTTAGATTCACAATAGCACCAAATGTCACCAGTACCGCGAATCGACACTTCTGGTACTAGATCCTCTTTTGTGGAGGTATCTCCGGTCAACTGCCGCATAATTTGTTCAAGTCGCCGTTTGGTTATCTTGGTGTTGGCCATCAAGATAATTATGACTGAGACCACACAATATAGTGTTTGCATCCTTATGTTTCAGGTGTACAGTAGACAAAAGATGATGATTATTTAGTTCTTTAAAAATATCTCCTTCTTTTTCCATAAAGAAAGTTTTGTTATACCACAACCATCTCACCGACAAGACGTCTTTTTGGTTTTTTATAACAATCCCTATTTGAAGATGTTTCCCTGTGTTGGGGTGTTTTTTAGCAACCAAGTCAGTCACTTTGAAATTTGTCATATAAATAATATAACAGACTCATCTAAATGTGCAACTAAAATATGTGTGTATAGGCTAATACAAACCCCATAATTGCCTGCACTACCATAAAGATAGTTACTGATTTAGTTTTAAATGTTTTAAGATCATCCACGGCCGCCAAGGCTGTGGCCAGTTGGGGTGGCGATGCCACATCATCCATTTTCTCTTTCCATGTTTTCAGATCTTGTATTCGATCTTCTTTAGCCTTAAGTTCGGTTAGCTGGCCTTTTACATCCTGCAGTTCTGTGCGCAATGCCTCGATTCCACCTGAGAGAGTTTCTAGCTGCTGCAGCACCAGTTTGGAGTATGTTTCCCATCCGTTCGAGTCGTTCATTATTAGTTCCTCCACCGCTCTTAATTAGTTTGGCGGACTACATTCAATCCTATGAATACTATACTGGCCATCATTATTGATAACTTTGTTAATGATTAACTCAAAATCTATTGGTTTAATCTCGTCTAAATCTGGGTTCTCACAAACTTTCCTTAAAACATCATCAATATTTTTTTGAGAATCTTCGTAATATTCAACGCGATTGATGTTCGATTTGCCATCCGACATAATCTTTTGTCCAATCATGTGTGCAATCGTATTACCCTTAGAGTCGCCTTGCGTTGCAATAGGGCGAACTTCGTTGGAATCAATTCCTATTTCCTCAAGATAGTCCAAAATGGGCCCCAAAGATTTACCCCGTCGAGCGGTCATAATATATGTCTTGGAGTCCGGCGGAAACTCGCGCATAATATCGGTGATGATCGTAATTTCTTCTGGATCTTTAACAATTGAAAAATCACTTAAGTCAATGTCATATCCAAGCTCCATCAAAGCATCCACCGCGTCAAAAGCTTCTATTCCTTCTTTCGCTGCAGCTGCGTTCATATAGGCTTCAAACTCCTGCTGGTCACTCAGGGTCGCCTCTGTGCCGTCGGGGGCTTTAACGCGTGTTTCTGACCTCGTATGGGCTATTGTTTCATCGAAGTCGAAGATGCGCAGGGTTGTAATGGGCTCATACTCTTCATTAACGAACTTTCGCCAATTTTCAAGTAGGAGTTTCATTTAATCTCCTCCGTATGTGATCCAGAGTTCAATTGCTTCTTCGTATTCGGCAATACACTCGGGGCACTCCTTGGCCAAAATCATCAGTGCTCGGTCTAAGGGCTTCATCTCAATCTCCTCCAAATATTTCATAAAGATCATCCTCTGGATTTTCATCGAGGATGGTGGCCACCAGATGTACTCTGGGGGCGTTCCCACCATTGATAGCTGTGTGATAGTCAATGGTGTTCATATAATACGTGCTTCCGTCTGCTTTCATATGGTACGCCTCGTCATTAACCACCATTAGGGCGCCCGGATTGGTTATTATTGGAACATGTAATCGATTTTCAGGATCTCGATGGTAACTCAGCGCGCTTCGACTACCAAGCTTCAGAACACGTACGCGCCCCAGCCTGAAATGTCGTGAAAGTGTATCATAGACATTTTTAAAGTATGTGTCCATCAGTAGGGGCTCAAAAATCTTATAGGCCTCCTCATGAACAAACTTTTCTACTTGGATCTCTCTATAATTTTCGTCTCTCATCCAGAATATACCGCGGGTGTCGTCCTCTTCTTCAACAGAGTGAGTTAAACATATACAATTACTGGCGGCCCCAGTAAACCCAATCGTCGCGATTGCTGTTTCGTAAGCTTGGCGTATGGCATCAATATCAAAATGAATGTTGAGTTTTCTAAAATTATCCATATTAGTTCTCGTATACAATATCATCTTGTTTTTGTCTCACCAGGTCTGCCGCCTGTAACATATCTTTGGGTTCTACCTCTTTAAGTATAAGGGTTTCGGTTTCGGGCTCATAATACATGCCAATTAGGTCGCCTTTAGAAACACTTTTCATTTCTTCTTCAGTAATTTCTATTTTTCCCCCGTTTTTCTTTACGAGAGCAGTTAAAATACTAAAAAGATACTCAGGGTCGTTTAGGTATTGGCTCATTTTCTTCCTAAAAATCCTTTCCAAGTTTTAACAAGGTGTTCGTCTAAGTTTTGTTGTTGGCTTGCAGGCAATCGAGCATTAAGAACATGTTTCATTGCCCAGTTAAAGATATTGGCAAGAGTAGTCTCATCATCCATATCACCAGTAACCAGTTCTTTAAACAATAGCGCCATTTCGTCAGGATCATCAGCATTAACACCAAGCGTGATGCTAAATTTAACTTCCCCTCCCTGGTCGACAGCGCTTGTGTTGTCGATCGGAAGATAATATTCAACTCCAAGCTCTGAACGTGGCTGCTTTAAAAGTTCTTTTCGGATTTCTAATTTCCAATCGCGAGAATCCAAAATATCAAATAATATTTGGGGGCTAACTCCCAACTCTTCGGGGTTAAAGTAGTGTGTGGTTGTTGCTGTTGTTTGATATGACTCCTCGCGGTGTCCGTCGGATTCCACATCCCACTCATAAGATGATAAATCGCCATCATTTACTTCTATCGCGAGCTTTATATACTCTCCGCCGGCCATAAATCCTTCCTTTTTGAATATTTCAGTCAAACCATTTTTAACGTTGTCCCTTAAGTCGTCGATCTTGTCGAGAGTTTCGCAAAATTCATTATATCCATCGGGATTATATGCAATACTGTTATTTTCAAACTGAATTTGTTGGGCTTCGCCATGCAACCATACGTGACTTGGGGTTTCTGTGTCTATCTTAAAGTTTATACGCATTTGGGCGCCCTGTGGATATACCCGAGCGTTGCTTTCTTCGTTTATAAATCCCCATCCGTACTCTCGCAACTCTGCTAAAGCCGCGTCTGCGTCATAATCCCATGGAGGCGTCTTCATCCACTCGTCCGCGTCCCAATTGATTTCCATTGTGGCTAAACATTGGATGTAATAGGATTCAGCACCATCATCCTCTACAGAAAACCAAGTTTCGCATGCTGCATAATTGCCGTTCCACTCGTTAGCGATTCTTCCACACTCCTCCGTCCATATTTCATCAATGTTGCTGATCAGGCTAGCGTCAATTGTGTCCTCTGTATCGCTATTCTGGCGGATGGTTCCTTCAAAATCCGTAACCCCTGTTAGGTTGGCCAGGAGTTTTCTACGCCCGGTCGCCATAGCGGTGTCTTCATATGATCCTCCAAATATCCAAAAGCGCTCTAAATTAACATTTTCGCCTTCTTTCGGCATATTCTCAATAGCGGCACCTTGATTTTTCTGAGCCCAGCCCGTCACGCGGTCTACAAGCCCCGGAATGCCGGCACCATAGGTTCGAGTCTCTGGCACAGCCAGTTCTGTGCCCTCATCCCAGCGTTTCGGGCTATCAGAGTCATAATACCTCATCTGGCGCAATCTAATGCGAGAGAGGGGTGTTAAGGGGCCATCAACCGATCGTTTCTCGTCGACAAATATCTCATGTTTCTGAAATTCCTCCTCATCTTCGATACGCGCGATAGAATAGTCGCCTTCCTGCCCGCCATAGTGTTGATCTATCGCTGTAGTTTCCACAACATAAGCCACAGCACCATGACCCATTGCTTCTGCGACAGCGCACTTATAATACGAAGTATCTCCACCACCGCTACGACTTGGGGGGCTATGGCAAGAGGTAATCTTGTCAAAGTCGCTCATTCTCATCACATCAACCGGAGATCGAGTCAAAATGATCGAATATTTGTCATTTGTGAGTTCTCCGATGTTCTTTTTGATATATCCGGCGTTTTCTTGCCAATATTTGGCTAATTTTGGGATGTTGGTGGGATTTCCCTTCTGAGATTCATCATATCCAGTATAATATCGGTTTAAGGCGGCTATGGAGTCGGTTCCGGCGTATAATTCAAGCCCATTTTGGATTTGGTAGAGTCTTTTGAGTTCATCGGTGGATAAAGAGTCTTTAATCTGTCCTACACTAAAACTAGCGGTCCATGAGTTGTCTTGGCGCCCCTCCCACACCTCATGGGCTATTTTTCGTCTCATTTTCTTGTAATCTTGCAATAATTTGTCTAATTTGGCGAAATATTTGCCGATTTTCATCTGAAACTTCTTATTTGCCTTCTTTATTTCACCAGTACCCATAATAGACTGCACAAATGCTTCGTCGTTTTCAATTGAGTTCTCAGTCCACTCTCTTTGAGCCGAAACCATCCCTTTTTCCCAGTCAACAGTAAGCCCAAGCTTCGTTTTAAGCTCTTCTACGAACTTGCCAAGTTCAGACTCGGTATCCATCGTCGGAAAATTGATAATTTTGCGCATTTTGCCGCCGAAGAGGTCATTAAAGGCCAAATCTTCGCCTTTTAAGTCATCAATCACATCTGATATTGCATCATATTCCTGATCGGTGATTTCCCGAAGCAATTTTTCGGATTTTTGTTCGGAAATATCGAAATTTTCCAATAATTGTACTGTTCTTAGCAGAATTTGTTCATCATTTAGCATTTTTGACCATCTCTATAGCTTTCTCCAATAAATAGATCGGAATTTCGGTATTCTCAATGTCTTTTATATCATTAATTGTCGCCCATTTGTAATCATCGTGCTCTATTTCGCCGGTTTTTGGATTGGGTTTGTCAACATTTATGTCACCAGTCCATTTTTGAGTCAAAAAGTAGAATTTTTCTGGCTTTGGTTGTCCCAGATATTGGAGATCACATATCTCACACACCAGGCCGGCCTCTTCCAGCAGTTCTCGGACGGCGCCGGCTTCAATTGTACAATCCTCATCATCAATATGTCCGCCGGGTATTGTCCATTGCCCCACGCGTTTGTCAATGTTGGAGCGCCTAATAACCAAAAATTGTTGTTCGTCATTGAGACAAACAACAACTCCCACGGTTTTTAGTTCACCTTCGGTGAGAAAATCATTCCAAGTGTGGCTCATTTGCAAGCTTTTGGCCGCTTTCCTTGATATCCTTGGCAAAATGCGGTTATCGCATTATCGATATTAAGCCGGCTCATCGGTACCACCCAAATCATATTCTCTTGCACCTGAATGTCGGGGTAATATTCAACATCTACCCCATATAATACACCAAGCTGGCGCCCTTTTGTATCATAAATTACAGATCCAGAGCAACCAAACCACCCATATGTCTGCAAAAGTATCTCTTTTTCGCCGGGGATTTCTTCTTTGTTTTCGTGTCCTGCAACGCGGCCGGTAAAAGACATTAACTTGTGATCGGAGGGGAACCCTGAATAATATATTTCTGTTCCAACTGCGGATGTTTCCGGTACGGGGTTGAATTTTAAGGGTTTTATTGTTTTAAAGGGGTTTTTTATATGTAAAACAGCGATGTCGTTCAGGTCGTCAGCATAAATCAGCGTGGCCATGTGCGACTCTGTTTTGTGACTAACGAGATAAGAGGAGCCCACATCAGCATCAGCAACATGCTGAGCGGTGATTACAATGTGTATATCTTTATACTTAATATACGAGCCAGATCCGTGACCCCCGGTCCAAGGTACAGAAACGCGCACTGCCGCCTGCCGCACACTCTTTTCGACCGATGTTGCTTGTGTGGCAATATGCTCAACAGGCAAATTTGGAGCATACTCTGCTCCGTGAGCAGTTCCACTAATCATCGCTACCATCAACATAATAAATTTAAGCACCCGAATCGCCTCCTGTGTCGGCCTCTTCTAAATAGCGGTATCCCACCTCTACTAACACCCCTGGTCCAGGAATAGTTGAAAAATATATTGTATTATCAGTTGCAGAATAAGACCAGGCCCCATTGAGGACCCCATCCAAGAACACACGTATTGAGTCCTCAATGGGCGAGTGAGTGAGAGCAATCGATTCATGCGGAGTAATGCTGACTGCTGCGTCGGTCACACCTGGAGACCAATCCTCCTCACATATATCGACAATGACCCCGCCAAAATGGTTAGTCGCTTCCATATAGCGTAATCCCACGTCCCGGGCCAAAACGGACCATACACAAACAGATTCGTCTGGATAAGTGTGGTTGACGATGCTGGAGAGGAATACCGATCCACCACGCAAACTGCTATACCAAGTTGTGAAGCTAGCCACTGTTGCGTGGTGGGTTCTACTTTGTTCTTCTTCATCCGAAACATATACCACAAGCAGCGCCGCATCTGAGCGCATCCACGTGGCCGCATAAGGATTTGCGGTAATATATTCGTATACTGCGTCAAAGCCGTCTTCCATGCCGCCGCGGTTCATCAATGAGTACATCGTCATCGCATCACCGATATCATCTCCCGGCACAAGTGGAAACTGAGCCTCCGCACGCGCGTGATCTGGATCGGCTGGTATCATTACCAATCTCCAATTGGTCACGGGCAACGCCGCCAGCATGGCTTCGATTCCTGCCATTAATTGCGGGTCATATCGGTACATGGAGCCGGATGTGTCGATAACCCAGATAATATCAACACCATCAAATGTGTTGGGCTGAAGGAAGGAGTCAACCCACACCTCGCCGGGTTCGCCTTCAACTTCTACTTCGGTTTCGATATAGACGGGAACCTCAACCACCACCTCAACCTCAACCTCGACTTCCACCTCAACCTCAACTTCCACCTCAACAACTTCGGTTACGGTCTCAGTTTCGGTAACATACACATATTCCTCTTCACCCGGCTTATAGATTCCATAATCCGTATAACAGGAAAATCCGAGCGCAGCAAAAAAAATACATATTTTATAAAACATTCTACAATAACTATTCCGCTTTTGACTTTGGCTCCCTTATTAACACAAAACTTAACAAAAGCATATTGCCCAAAGACAACAATTGCAAATCAAAATTATTGCTAATGTGCCCAAATATGTTTAGACCAATGTTAACAAACCAGGCAACAATGCAAAGCGCGTTAAATACGCGACCAACGTTCACAAAAAATTTTCTCACATATTAACTATGGAGCCGCCGAAACAATTTGTACACTATAAGAATAATATTGGCGCGCCAAGCCATGCAAAAAGGAATAAACCACCACAGCCGGGAATAGGGTAAGTTGGTCCGCGAAAGGTTCTTCAGACATCACAATACCATAAGAGTGCCCTTCCTCCACTCCATCAGGAGATGTGATCTTCACCAGATCACCCCTCTTTATTTCCCATTGATAATTTAACATTTAAGCCGTAATTTTTTTCTAAATTTTTTCTATTTTAAACCTTGAATGAAGTCAAACTATAACACACAAACACCTCTAACGCAACCAAATTCTTCAAACCAAATTCACTATAGTGTTCCTCGCCGGCACGACACCACCACGTCTTCCACACCGCCACATTTGAAGGAGGTTGGTCGGAATAATTGCGATGACTATCAAAACGTTCCAAGAGGATGCCCACATCACCAAGTGTTTCATCATAAAGTAGATCACCAACATAAAAGGTTATGTCATCGGCATGCACGTGCGTCACACACTATATAGCAGCGCCGGCGCAGTTATACTTTAACGCGATCAATGATGTATGGATGATGCAGCGACATATCACGATAAAGTTTCTTCAGCACCTTTTTGGTGATCTCGCCGATCTCTTCTTTCGATGCTTTGGTACGAAGGGCTTTAGACAGCTCATCCTCGAGGATTTTCTTTACCTCCGATTTAAGAACCCTATCCAGTTCCTTAGATATGAGAGATTTAATCTCTTTCTTGTCCGTCTTCGTTAATTCTTCATTTATCGGAGAATAACCTGGTGGATATGTTAATAGCATGCTCATACATATAAATAGCACCAACCGCGCGATAAGGCCGCCTATTTTCGTTCATAGGCCAAAGTCATGTTGCATGCAATAACTATCTATTAATCGTTAAACTCCTCTCGCGCGCAACATTCTCTTCCACAATATATATTGTGCTATAGCACTCTCGATAACTGCTAGCAACAATTACCGGTGGCTTATTCCGGCCGATGCTCCCTGTACTTCTGCAATCTATTAATTGTATGCATCCATTCTCGAGAAACCCCTTCGTGTGACCGGTTAATCCACCATATTCTTGCCATATTCATTCTCGGGTACTCGACCTTGCTTGAATCGTCGTATAGTTCCAACACCACCGCCACACCCCCATGGCACGTGCACGTCACCAAATCTCCAATTTTGAGATTGTGCTTCCCTGGTATCTCGAAGAACTGCTTCATATGCGCCACTGCCGACATGATGCGACGCTCAATGCGGTATCGAATTCGTTGCGCTATGCCCACATTGTAAGTATGCGGCGGTTCGTATGTATGTGATTTTTTTCTGGGGGTATTTTTTGAAGGTTGTGTATTTCAAATTTTTAGGCGGCGATCGAAAAAGACCCTAGCACCCCAGATCACACCTGAACAGTTACGGAGACATACATTCCGGGTAGGGGGGTGGGGGGGCCCCCCACCTCTGCCGCAACTGTTTATGCTGTCTGTTTATATTAACTGTTTATGTTATTAACATCACATCTTATGCGTCGCGTCAAGATGTGTGCATAGATATACAATATGACGGGAGCATATGCCAACACTATGCATGTATTGCTTCCTATACGTCTGAGTGTATTATATCTCTTTTTATTTATTGATCTCGCAAACATTTCATTCAGGCGATGGCAATCTCTGACTCATCAAACAGAGTACTATCATTCATTATGGCGATGGCACGTAGCATATCGTAGTGTGTATCCATCCAATCATACGCTGCTTCTGGAATGCGCACAGCCGGCGCGCCTGGTCGATCTGTCCACTCAAGCAATCCCTCAAGGATAAGATGGTGAACAGATGCAGTGGCATCCTCCGTAAACAGTTGTGCTAACTGTGCTATGTCTGTGATAGAATAATCTTCTTCTTCGCATTCTTCTCCGCACGTGCATTCGCCCAGGCCGCATTGTACAAGAATGTCGATATCTGTTTTGTTTAGCTTCGCGTGGTCGACGGTGTAAACAGTTTCCATTGTTGATTTAATCCTCTCCCTTTAAGGGAAACGTTAACTAAGTTGTTGAAATCATTGCGGTTTTAAATCCACATCAAAAAGCAAATCATACCGAATATTAGCACGGCACACGCGAAATCCTCGCATTTCTCTATCATAACACGCTCCAGCACTGCTGTCAAGTCAAACATTATTCACACAAACGGACAGGTTCTGTCTTGACACTTGACAGTTGTGGCTGCGTGTATATACTTAATGCCCAAGCACAAACAGACACACGCAACCACGGCACTATCAAAGAAAAACGTACCGTCAGACAATCACTATCTTACAATATACTACCTAAAGGCACTCATTAACTTTCTCATATAGACCTTCCACTACACACTTAGCTATCTGATGTGTATACTTACGTGAAAGATTATAAACTGTATAGTTATCAGTGTTCTCGCCAATAATGATACACAGGGCTCGTGCTCTCTTGGATGATATTGTTTTTCTTTTTATTAGCTCTCCCGGTCGGAACACTTGGAATCGATCCTTGCAAGTTGCCGCTTCATGATTGCAACATCACGAAGGACAGTGTAGCCGACATACATCATGCCCACCACGCCGGTAAAATATAACACAGCACCTAATACTTCCATAACCTACTTACCTCCTTATTATTAGTTTGTAAGGTTAAACTCTTTTTCTGCTTGCTCGCTCATTTGAGCAATATCCGTAAGAGTCAACGGATTTTCTTTTCTTCTTTTGTTCTGTTCTCGCATCAGCTTCTTGAAACGCTTGGCTGCATGTTTAACGACGTGAACATTCTCCGTTCCCAACGCTCGGAACCGGCGCGCACCCTCATGCGCTGCGTCTTCGCTGCTCGGCTTCGTCAGGATCGTCTCGGTGCCGGTCAGCTTGCCATCGACGATCTTTAGGTCTGTTCTGGTAACGTAGTATTTCATTCGCTTGCCACCTTCAAGGATGGCGCGGTGTAAAGATCGCGGGCAAACATGCGGAGCGAGTCAGCGCGATCTTTTGCGCGTTGCATCGCTTCATTAGCTGCCTCCAGTTCTTTCAGAGCCTTCGCAGTGTACTCGTGGATCTCGGTTTCTGTGAGTGTTGCCACCTCGATCTCGCCGTCGCGATCTCGCGCAAGATCAGGGCGAAAGTCCTCGGCAGGCGCGACCCAACGGCCCACACTTTCCCAGACAAGATATTTATTAGAGCCTCTGCCTTTCTCCGCCAGGCGAATGTTAGCAGTAGGGAGATCGCAGGAAGGGATCGAGATAGTTGTGGGGATTGTCATGTTTGTCCTCCTTGGACAGTGAAAAAAGGGGAGAGTCTTTATTTATGCCCGCGCTCTCTCTCGGCTCTGTTGTTTATTCCAGCATTTTACCGGTGCGTGGCTGGTTCTGCACCGGGAGTTACCGCATTAGCGCACCTGATAATATGTAAGTGTGTATTGTTCCTGCGTCTTGGGATCTTCAAAGGTCAGACCCGCGCCCTCGGGAGCGTTGCGAAAATACGCCTTTACCTCGTCCTGCGTCATTGGCTGGCGAGAGTGGCCGCCGCGCCACGGGTTGCCGTCGGGGCTTTCCTCGGTCCAGTTGATCACGGCGCGGAGGTCAAGAGCTTCCTCGCAGTCGGGGACGGTAACCGTGACGGCGTGACCGGGCCACCGGAGGTCGCGGCGCGTCTGGCTCGTGCATCGCTCGTCGAGCATCGCGGCAAGGATGCCGTCATAAGCCCGGCGCACGTTGTTGAAAACTGCGACGGTGTGGAAAGTGTAGGGGTTGGACACGATGAAAGCGTTAGCCATGTGGGTGCTCCTTGAAGCGGTGTAGTTTTTCTCTCTTATATATAATTTAGACACGGCCCAGCAAAAGACAAGGGTTAAGTTGTCAGGGAAATGTCAAGAGATTAAATACCCTCGCCTGCTTCCAGCGCAGCAAGATCGGCCTTTTCCTCGTC
>Ga0080013_1000193_pt1 | contig 86882 bp, 122 predicted proteins | sample ETNvirenome_6_85_FD_69236 | JGI IMG/M metagenome (GOLD analysis project Ga0080013, IMG submission 69236) | Marine viral communities from the Pacific Ocean - ETNP_6_85 (SPADES assembly) (version 2) | ecosystem: Environmental > Aquatic > Marine > Oceanic | place: Pacific Ocean | collected 2013-06-19
TCATTGGCTGTGATAATGAAAATATCAAGCCTATGTGATTACATACTATTATTATCTTCTAAACCTCATCTTCCAAATCCCAACTTTGATTTTCTTCGTTCCAATTATAATCGCTGTCATCATCAGGATAAGGTATCGGTGATTCCCATTGACAACTATCTTCATTTAAAAGCCATGACGGATAAGGTTGCGAAGCGTAAAAAGCATCTTTATTATTATCGTATGTATATTCAACTCCTGCATAGTTTTTTCTAAGTGCTATCCCACCATCAGGTTCATCACTATTAGGAGCATAATGAACACCGCCTCTTGTATTATAACTTGTCTGTATCCAATTAGAAGAATCACCAACAGCACCAGAATCTATAAAATCCTGTTCTGCAACTATTACCCTTTTGACTATATTATTTCCATCTATTTCTGCAAAATGCATTTTTATTCTCCTATTTATTACTGAAATTTATATCTTATAATTACTATTCCACTACCACCTGCACCACCTGCATATCCAGACATTCTAGCTCCTCCACCACCGCCACCAGTATTTGCTGTTCCAGCACCTCCATTAGCAGAAGTACCATGTGTAGTACCTGTTCCACCACCACCAGAACCACCTACTCCTGCTGTACTATTTCCAGCACCACCTCCACCACCTGCATAAGTTACAGATGAACCAGTGATAGAACTCGCTGTTCCGGCTCCTCCATTTCCTCCAGTAGAACTTGATGGGGCCGCCTGACCAACAGCACCAGCCCCTCCACCGCCACCATCATTGTCGTCATTAAAAGCTAATCCACCATTATTACCCTGCCCAGCAGTTGCACTCCCAACAGAACCATTTCTGGCTGCACCACCACCAGAACCACCAGCAGAACCATTACCACTATTGGAACTCCACATCCCACCACCACCACCACCATCTGATGTGATAGAAGAAAAGACAGAATTTGCACCATTATTACCTGTATTATTTGTAACACCTGAACCACCTGCTCCAACAGTAATAGAATAACCTGTAGCGGTAACTGTAAAGTCAGCACTTGTTCTAAACCCACCAGCACCACCTCCTCCTGCATTGAATCCACCACCAGCACCACCACCAGCTACTACAAGGTACTCAACTACTTCATCAGTTCCAAGTTGAGTTATTGTAAAAGTTCCAGAAGATGTAAATTTATGAACTTTATAATCACCGTCAGTAGTTATTGTACCACCAGTAGCTACACTAAATACTTCTCCAGCTCCAGCACCCATCATTACTCTATGTGGCATGAGATTTAGTTTTGTCCTATCATATTTAGGTATTAATTCATTTTTTAAACCCATTTTTATTATCCCCTATATTAGCTAAAATCCTGACCAGCAGTAAAACCGTACCAAGTAGTTCCTGCATCAGTAGTTACAAAAGTAAATACATCTACATCATTTGCCCCAGAACTTATTGTAGGACCACTACCACCAGCCCAATCAACAGAAGCTGGCCAAGATACAGTTCTACTTCCTGAACCATCTTGCTTTTGTATTAGTGTAAAACTACCACCAATACCACTTCCAGGTGGATTTGAAAAAGTATATGTACAATTACCAGTCAATGTTAACTCAAAAACATTTCCATTTGTTAAATCTATTGTATATGTTGTACTTGTATTTGCAGTTGTTAAAGTTTCACCATAATCTTTAAATTCTGGTCTTTCTATCGTAACATCAGCACAACTTAATGTTGCACCTAATGTTGCAGATGAAATAGTTGAAGACCATGTACCTGATGCTACAGTACCAGTAGCAGTAATATTGGCTTGTGTAAAATGTTCATTAGAAGTAAAATTAGCCAAAGAATCATGATCTATATCACCATCTGCTACTACCCCTGTTGAACCACTTACAGAAGTAACTGGAGCTGCTTGCCAAGAACAACTATTATCTCCATCTTCTCTTAAAAATTTTGTACCACCAGCTTCTCCTGTACTTAATACTGCTGTACCTTCAGGTGTATGTGCTGATGGTGTTTGCCAACTAGATGTACCATCTCCATCTTCTCTTAAAAATTTTGAACCACCACCTTCACCAGTAGAAAGAATTGCAGTCCCTTCAGGTGTATGTGCTGAAGAAACGATTGGCGTTCCATCAGCCCGTGTATAACTGATACATTGTACAGTATTAGAACCTGTAGATTGAAAAATTGCTACATCACCTGCTGCTGTAGTTATATTTGCTTCACCAGGCAGATCAAGATTGGTTGCATGATGTGTCATACCTAATACACCATCAAACTGTAAAGTGAATTGCCTGTCAGCAGCTATAGTCATAGCACTAAATCCAGTTGTTCCAGTTACATCAAAATAAGAACCATCGGTATCTATAATTAAGGGTGAAGCTGACGCTATATCTCCACCTTTCTCTGTCTGGATGTAGTTCCCATCTGTATCAAGAAGTCCACCCAACTTAACTGTAGTACCAGATTGACCTCTTATAATATCAGCTTTCACTGTACTATTTGAACCATCAAAATCTATCTGACCCATTTTATTATCTCCTAATTAATAACTTTATCAATATATTCCTCATAAAACCCACCACCTAAAATTGTATCTAGTTTTTTCATCATTTTTTCCATTTTAATCTTTACAACTCTACCAGTTTTTATATTTTTAGAATAAAACTCCCATTCACCTGTATCTGGATTATGTGGTGAAATTTGAGTTTCATTTCCATTTTCATCTTTTACATGAACTTCAGATGACGATGATACATCTTTCGCATAAATAAAAGACGTATTTGCTGATGCATCAGGTGCACTACCTATATTATCAAAACCAATGGGTCTACTTACGGTTATATTACCAGTACCGTCAGGCGTTGTTATCTCTGTAACTTTTAAAATTGATGCCATTTATTTCTCCCTTATATTATTGTCCAAGTTGAACCATTACTAACCACTACTGTATAAGTGTTCGCAATAGAAACAGGACCTACTGTACTTCCATTCTCGTCACCTGCAAAGGTAATGTTTTCCGATATTGTTTTGGCATTTGTTCGTATAATTGAGTCAGTTCCAAGACTAGGACCTCCAGGGACTTCCTGCCAAGAAGAACTATTATCTCCATCTTCTCTTAAAAATTTTGAACCACCAGCTTCTCCTGTACTTAATATTGCTGTTCCTTCTGGTGTTTGTATAACATCCTGCCAAGAACTGCTACCATCACCATCTTCTCTTAAATACTTCGTTCCACCAGCTTCACCTGTTGATAAAACACCAGTACCTTCTACTAAACCAACAACATTAGTAATACCAGCAGGTGTTTGCCAACTACAAGTACCATCACCATCTTCACGTAAAAATAAACCACCTAAAGCTTCACCAGTACTTTTTATTTCAGTACCTTCTATATCTACATAAGCACCATCTACAGCAGTTCCTTGCCATACCCCAGAAGCTACTGTTCCTGTTGCAGTAATATTAGCCTGTGTAAAATGTTCATTGGCAGCAAAATTAAGTAAAGAATCATGATCTATATCACCATCTGTTACTGCTCCTGTTGAACCACTTACACTTGTAACCTTTGCATCTGTATATGTTGTAGCAATTGATGTTCCTTGCCATGTTCCAGAAGCTACTGTTCCTGTTGCAGTAATATTAGCTTGTGTAAAGTGTTCATTGGATGCAAAATTAAGTAAAGAATCATGATCTATATCACCATCTGTTACAGCACCAGTAGAACCACTTACAGAAGTAACTGGAGCTACTTGCCAAGAACAAGTACCATCTCCATCTTCTCTTAAATATCTTATAGCACTTGATTCACCAGTAGAAAGAATTGCAGTCCCTTCAGGTGTATGTGCTGATGGTGTTTGCCAACTGCAAGTACCATCACCATCTTCTCTTAGATATTTTATACCACCAGCTTCACCTGCACTTTTTATTTCAGTACCTTCTATATCTACATAAGTACCATCTACAGCTGTACCTTGCCATACTCCAGATGCAATAGTTCCTGTTGTAGTAATATTAGCCTGTGTAAAATGTTCATTGGCAGCGAAATTTAATAAGGAATCATGATCTATATCACCATCTACTACAGCACCAGTAGAACCACTTACACTTGTAACCTTTGCATCTGTATATGTTATAGCAATTGATGTTCCTTGCCATGTACCTGATGATACAGTTCCTGTTGTAGTAATATTACCTTGTGTATAATGCTCATTGGAAGCGAAATTTAATAACTGGTCATGGTCTATGTCGCCATCTGTTACAGCACCAGTAGAACCACTTACAGAAGTTACTAATCCAGTTACTGGTTGCCAACTACAAGTACCATCACCATCTTCCATTAAAAATTTGATTCTTCCTGTTTCACCTGCACTTTTTATTTCAGTACCTTCTATATCTACATAAGCACCATCTACAGCAGTTCCTTGCCATACTCCAGATGATACAGTTCCTGTTGTAGTAATACCAGCTTGTGTAAAGTGTTCATTAGAAGCGAAATTTAATAACTGGTCATGGTCTATATCACCATCTACAACCGCTCCTGTAGAACCACTTACACTTGTAACCAACCCAGTTACTGGTTGCCAACTGCAAGTACCATCTCCATCTTCCATTAAAAATTTGATTCTTCCTGTTTCACCAGTACTTTTTATTTCAGTACCTTCTATATCTACATAAGTACCATCTATAGCTGTACCCTGCCATACTCCAGATGATACAGTTCCTGTTGTAGTAATATTGGCTTGTGTAAAGTGCTCATTAGAAGCGAAATTAAGTAAGGAATCATGATCTATATCACCATCTACAACCGCTCCTGTAGAACCACTTACAGAAGTTACTAATCCAGTTACTGGTTGCCAACTGCAAGTACCATCTCCATCTTCCATTAAAAATTTGATTCTTCCTGTTTCACCAGTACTTAAAATTGCTGTACCTTCTGCTGTAGCTTTCTGCCAACTACAGGTTCCATCCCCATCTTCCATTAAAAATTTAATATTACCAGCTTCACCAGTACTTAAAATTGCTGTACCTTCTGCTGTAGCTTTCTGCCAACTACAAGTACCATCTCCATCTTCCATTAAAAATTTAATATTACCAGCTTCACCTGCACTTTTTATTTCAGTACCTTCAATATCTACGTAAGTACCATCTACAGCTGTACCCTGCCATACTCCAGATGAAACAGTTCCAAGTTGAACAAAACAAGAACCAGCAGGTGATAATACTATATTACCACTTGTTGTAGTTTGAAGTAAAAGGTCATTAGATGTTCTATTAATTGAAACTACTTCCCCTAATGTAGCTGTGCCATTTATTGTAATAGTATCAGCAGTAGTATCACCTAAAGTAACATCACCTGTTGTTGTTATATCAACAACAGCTGATGTATTTCCTTGTACTGTAAGGTCACCTGTTAATGTTAAATTACCTACAAGAGTTCCACCAGCTAATACTGATGAACTTACTAATCTTGCTGTTGAAAGTAACAATATCTATCTCCTATATTAACTAAAATCTTGACCAGCAGTAAAACCGTACCAAGTAGTTCCTGCATCAGTAGTTACAAAAGTAAATACATCTACATCATTTGCTCCACTAGATATTGTAGGACCACTACCACCAGCCCAATCAACAGAAGCTGGCCAAGCTACAGTTCTACTTCCTGAACCATCCTGTTTCTGAATCAAAGTGAAACTACCACCAATACCATTTCCAGGTGGATTACTAAATGTATATGTACAATTACCAGTCAATGTTAACTCAAAAACATTTCCATTTGTTAAATCTATTGTATATGTTGTACTTGTATTTGCAGTTGTTAAAGTTTCACCATAATCTTTAAATTTAGGTTTTTGTACTTCTAAATCATTACAATCTAAAGCACCACCTAAAGTTGGTGTAGTATCATCTACAACATCTGCAAGTTTAGCATCTGTATATGTAGTAGAAATTGATGTTCCTTGCCATGTACCTGATGCTACAGTACCAGTAGCAGTAATATTAGCTTGTGTATAATGTTCGTTAGCATCAAAATTTGATAATTGGTCATGGTCTATATCACTATCTGATACTACACCTGTTGAACCACTTACAGAAGTAACTGGAGACGCTTGCCAAGAACAAGTACCATCACCATCTTCTCTTAAAAATTTTGAACCACCAGCTTCACCAGTAGAAATAACTGCTGTACCTTCAGGTGTATGTGCTGATGGTGTTTGCCAACTAGATGTACCATCACCATCTTCTCTTAAAAATTTTGTACCACCAGCTTCTCCTGTACTTTTAACTTCAGTACCTTCTATATCTACATAAGTACCATCTACAGCTGTACCATTCCATACTCCAGATGCAATAGTACCAGTAGCAGTAATATTAGCCTGTGTAAAATGTTCATTGGCAGCAAAATTTGCCAGAGAATCGTGGTCTATGTCACCATCTGAAACCGCTCCTGTTGAACCACTTACAGAAGTTACTAAATTTGTAGTATCTACAGTAACTGTTTGCCAACTAGACGTACCATCTCCATCTTCTCTTAAATATTTTGTACCACCACCTTCTCCTGTACTTTTTATTACAGTACCTTCTGGAGTATGTGCTGATGGTTTCTCTACTATTCTTGGTGTTGAAAGTAACATTATCTATCTCCTAAATCTATAATTATCTTAGAGATGATGATAACGAAATGTTAAAGTACCACCTGCCGTACCACCTCTAATAAAAATTTTATCTAAATCTGCACATGGAAAAGCTTCCTTACTATCAGCCGCTATTTCATCATAATCAGCCATATTTCCAACATCTGATATATGTAATAACGTATTAGGACAAACTATAAACTCATATGCTTCAAGTGGTACAGTCATTCCTACAATAGCAGTTGTATAGGCATAAGGTGAAGAAAAATCGCTATATTCATCACGGCATTTAAATTTAGTTGTTATTTGAACAGGGTTATTATCGGCACCCTTTAATAAACTTTTTACTTTGTCTGGTCTTTCACTCATTTTAATCTCCCATATTTCCTACTGTCCATAAATTCTTTGAAACATTACAGAATACTGAACACCACTCAATATATGTTTCCTGTGCTACTTTAAAATCATCAGTAAAAAACTTTTTTGTTTTAACTGAATTTCTTATTTTTTCTCTTGCTTTATTGAGCCTATTCGTATTTTTTTGCTTATCTGTACCTGTATTATTTTCATCTAATTCGTTATATGTATTATCATCCCAGTATTTTTTATTATTATCCTTTACAGGAATATACTTATCATCATCTGATGAATATCTTACAACTACATATGTTTTTACTACATCATTTGGTGAAATCCACCTAATATCATACGGTTGTTTTAATAACCTTACTATAGTATCATTACCATCACAATGTCTTATACTTTCAGCTATTTTCATTTTTATACACTAGCTATTTTATTATATTCAATATTATTTGTATCTTTAGATTCACATTTTTGAATAAGTCTTTCTCCATCAAATATCCAAGATAAACCTGAATCCTTACCCTTTAATACTACCATATTTTCTATATGTTTTGATAACTCTGACCTTAAAATACTTAATTCTATACTGGTAGTATTAAGTTTTTGACTTCTTTTATCTATAATCCCCATTCTTATTTTTATTTGTTCTATTTCTTTATCTGATAATTCAACTTTATTATTATTATCTTTAACCTCTTTTGACATAATCACCTCCAATTAATTCTCTAAAATATCCTACTATATTTTTATACATCTGTCAACCTATATTACCTTACCTACTTCTATTCTCTAATTCATCTATTAGCATTTTATCATATCCTTGTTCTGATTTACCATGATGTCTTGATATGTGTCTTTTATGTGCTTGATAAGATTCTAATTGAGCGCCACAATAATAACAAGGAAAAGTTCGTTTTTTATTTACTCCACCACGATCTCTTCTATTCATATACTAACTCCTTTTTATTTAATTTATCCCATAAACAATCTAAAGCTACTTGAATTTCACTTTTAGTTGGTTCATACAATTGAACTATATTTTCTCTTTCTGATAAATTTGCTAATCCACCTTCCCAAAAATGTATAAAAATTTGTGGTATACCTAAATAATAAGCTAATACACCTATGGCACTATGCGTAGATATTACCATACAACATGTTTTAAGTTCTTCGTATACCTCTATTAAAGATTTACCATGTATTCTTATAGCATTAGGTATAGGTTTATCAGATAAAAATCCAAAAGACTTTATATCTGCTGGATAATCTATTGCGTACAATGGGCTATATGTTTTAAAACCACTTATTGAAGCTGGCTGTACACCTATAAAAACTTCTCCTATATCTTTAATACAACTATCTATTGTAGCATTATAACCCTCTACTATAACATCTGGTATATTACCAGTTGCCCACGGAACAGAATCTATATCTACACCTAAATCTTTACTGAAACTAAATAAGCCATTAAACTCTGGATTTGGATATATAATAGAGTTATAATTATCATCATATTTATTACCTATATGAGATAAAAATCTTTTAATAGATTCCATATCAGTATTTATATGACCATCAATAAATTCATCAGAATGTAGTATATGAACTAAACCCATATATTGTAATAATTTTGCTGCATCTGACTCATATTTACCATGCACTAAATCAACACTTATATCTTTATCCTGTAAAGCTTTAAGCAAAGGTATTGCATGAAACATATCTCCAACTCTTGTACCACCATATTTTAATAATACTTTATTCATATAATTTATTTCCCCTCTATTATTACCATCTTTTTCCTTTTTCAAGTTCTTTAGAAACTTGTTCAAAAACAGCATTAATACCTTTTGTTACCGCTTTATTAGCTTTTTTTTCTGCTTCTGGCATTGATTTTTGAAAAAAGTCTCTAGCTATCATCTTTTCAGTTCCATAAATAATATCATCTATATACGGAACTGCTTGTTTCATAACACCAACAAAACTTTCAGTTATACCATGCTTAACAGATTTTGGTGGTATTATAACAATATTTTCATAAAGAGTACCTGATTGTTTATGTACAAACCACTTTGTATGTCCTAATGTACCTCTTCTTTTTCCTTCTCTATATAGTCCTTTAGTAGCTGGTCTGTCTTTTTGTTTTTTTGTCCATTGTTTTGTACCTGTTTGACTTTTCTTCTTAGCATAAGGATGTCCCATTTGTTTAAGATCTGATAATGAATGATCTGTCAATGATGCATTTTTTCTTACTTCTTTATAAAATATCTTATTAAATTCATTAATCATCTTTGTTGGAAATGCTTTTTTCTTCTTACCTGAAGAAAATTCATCCATCACAACATACATAAAATTATTTAAATTATTTGCCAACTTTGCATATTCTTTCTGGTAACCAGAAGTTGATCTTTCTATAGGTTCTTCTTTACCAAATATACTAGATTTAGCCATAATTTTTTCTCCTATATTAAACCTTCAAGGTGTCCTTGAGCAACTCTAGACTTATCACCTACCATATCATTAATAACCTGTATATTTTCACCACATAATCTATGAAATGGATGTTCTGGTCTTAAAGTATTAACAACTTTATCAAAATACACTATAGCTTTATTAAGATATAAATACCCTAAATCTTTATTACATTGATAAAATTTATTATCTAATTCAGATGCTTGTAATAGATTTTCTTCAGCCTTATCAACAAAACCTTCTTCAAGATAATGTATTGCAATAGCATACCTAGGTCTTGGATCTTTTGGAAAATCTTCTATCTGTTTTTGATTCATCTTAAAGTAATTCTGCATTTTAGCCTTAAGGTCTTGTTCTGATTTGAGATAACCAAAATGAAATATTTTCATAGGCGCTCTACCAACATTAATATGTCCATTAGAATTAATAGTTTCATGAACATAACCAGTATATTCAAATCCACAATGCCTCTTAAATAATCTTATTGTTTCAGATAAAGAATACCTACTCTCTCTCATTAAATTATTTACATAAAACATATAAGCATCTAAATCAGTATCCAACATTCTTCTTAATGTAACCGTATCTTCAAGATGTTCATCTATATCCATATGAAGAACCCATGTTGACCTTGAGTTTTTTAATGCTTCATTTCTTGCATCTGAAAATGAATCATTCCACTCTTTTTGTATAACTTTACAATTAAATAACTCTGCTAAATATATACTATTATCTGTAGAACCAGTATCAACTATTATTGTTTCATCTAAAAATGGTGTATATGATCTTAAAAAATCAAATAAAGAAGATTCTTCATTTCTCATAATAGTACACAAACTAATAGTGCTATCTTCTTTCCAATCTCTTAATATAAGAGGATTTTCCCTTACCAAATGACTATAATCTTTATGACCTATAAGAAGTGGATTTTTATCAGTATCCATCTTCTCATACCATTCATATTTTCTCTGTCGTTGTTCTGGATGTACATACCCATAATGTTTTATTCTAATAGAAGATGTTCTAGATAAATCTCCAGGTGTAAAAGGTATATTACCAACATGAAAACTACTTTTAGAACCTAAAAATATATGTGGATCACCAGTTAATCTAACTAACCTATTACCATGCATATTTTTCCACACATCACCTGCATTATAATGTTCTTCATCATTCCAAAATGTGTAATAATGTACAGCATAAGCTTGACACATTGGATCTGGGGTATTAATTAATTTTTCTATATATTTTCTATCTACTTTATCTTCAACAACTTCATCGGCATCTAAAGAAAATACCCAATCCATATTAGCCTCTTTAGCCATTATAAGAAGTTCATTTCTATCACGTCTTTCATCAAAACTTCTATCATGTTGTTTTAATGTTATCTTACAAAGTAATTCTATTTCATGTAAACCCTCTTCTGTACTTATAGATATCTTATTTGATTCTTGCTTTATCTTCATAGGTGAAGCATCATCAAGAATAAATATATGATCTGCAAATGTAGAACTTTTTTGTAGTGATCTAAGAAATATTTCTATATCATAATTATCTCTTAATTTAACTCTATAAATTATACCTAAAGTTTGTTTATGTTTCTTTCTATACTCATATTTCTTTAATAAATCAATTACATGTGCAGTACCTCTTTTTAACTCTGGTATTCTATCTATAGTTCTTGAACCATAATGAAATACAAAAATATCTTTACATACTACAGTAACAAATCCTGCTTCATAAGCTCTAATACAAAAATCTAAATCTTCACAACCAGCAAAAAATCTTTCATCAAATAAACCTATCTTATCAAATACTTCTTTATTTATAAATAAACATAATCCGGATACTACACCAACAGGTATTACTTGTCTATATTTATCAGTATATATTTGTTTTGCAGTTACCTCAAATGACTTTCTATCATCACATTTTTCTTGTTGTGCATTCATACCTACATAATTAGACATAGGAGCTGCTATAGATGCAGGTTTTGTACCAGAAATTCTTTCATACTCTTTACAATCAGCACTAAACTTCTTTAAGAAATTAACTGGAACTAAGGCATCATCATTAAGTATAACTATCCACTCACCTTTTGCTATCTTAATACCCATATTTACAGCTTTACCAAAACCTAAATTTTCTGTATTATGAATAGATACAATATCTGAATTATCCTTTAAATATGTTTCAGTATTATCTATAGAAGCATTATTAATTACTATAATTTCTGTTTCTGTTGAATCTGAACCATCTTTAACATAAGACAACGTTTCTAATAAATGATTAAAATTTGAACTTGTTGGTATTATTATACTATATTTAATACTATTCACCTCCACCTACCTTTCATAATTAATATTTTACAAAATACTTGGCACAGATATTTTGTACAGATATTTTGTACAGATATTTTGTACAGATATTTTTAACTATTATAATATTTACTATGTGCCAGATAACTCACCTAATTCAATTTCTTGATGATTAATATTTCCATACATATCAGATGGATAATTAATACTTATAACTTCAAATGTCCTACCTATTACTCTAATATAATCTTTAATAGAAGCAGGTACACTATATAAAGTAAATAATATGGGGGATGTTTTAACTTCTACACCAGAAAAACCACTTGTAAAATCTCTTTCTCTACGACTAACTCTACCTTTATGTGTACCTTGTATTGATCTAAATTCTATTGGTGCCCCAGCATTTGTACTTAAGAATAATTCTATTGTACCAACTGTAGACTCATTTGTCAAATTAATTAATGAAATTGTTGATATTGAAGTGAAAGTATTTAATGTAATTAATTCACCATTATTTGGAAATGTCAAAGATTCTATTGCATTACCATGTAATGTAACAGTACCAGAACCTGTACTAAATCCAGCTAATCTAACACCTAAATTATTTTCATCAAAAGTTAGAGGAACTGAATTTGTTTGTCCTAGTGAACTTAATGTGGTAAGACCAGATGCAATGGTCTCTAGTGTAAATGAATCAGTAAAAAATCTATCTATCATAGTTATATCATTTGATTATATAAAGGGGATTTTCTTGCAAAATTAATATCACGATACTCAATTAAAGTATTTAATATTTCTTTCATATCTGTCTGAAAGGAAGAGCTTGTTGTCATAGAGAAATCCCCAATACGCATAGATTTAAGCCCTATAGTTTTTCTTCTACTCCAAAATAGATTAACTATTTCCATACAGGCTGTTTTAACTATATCAGGTGGATTTTGACCATAAGATACACTTAAACTAAAATCACCTGTGAATCTATTATCCAATACTAATATACCCACATCATCTATGCTTTTATAGTCAACACCAGATTCTATACTAGATATACCAACTAAAGGAAATTTTTTTAAGACAACTATATCCATATCTGCAACATTATACTGTGTTTCATCTACACCATATTCAACTTCAAATGTATACCCTATAAATTCATCTATTTTTTTAGATGCAGATGCAACAAAAGTACCAAGTAACGTATCATCATCCGTACCAGATATATCTAAATAAGATTTTACTTCAGCTACAGTAGCATAATTTGCCATTATTATCTCCAATAAATCCTATAAATATCAAAATGATATGTATATATAATTACTTCAGTATGTTCTTTTCAATTTTATGACCTATACCAACAATACCAAAACCCCCAGCTACAACTCCAACTATTTTAGCTATATCAGGATAACCTAAACTAACTAATGCTGCTGTTGCTGCTGCTAATCCAGCAGCTGCCCATGTTTTCCAACCCTTCATCATAACTATTTCTCCTTATTTAAAATTTTATTTTTCTTTTTCTGTATCTACAACAGTATACCCAAATTTTCTTAAACGTTCAGCAGTATTTGGATTATCACAGAATCCTTTACCTTTTTCTATTCGTACAACTTCATCATATGTATTTTCTAGAAAAGAATCCACATCACTCCAAATGACTGGACATCTAACTTCAAATCTTTTTTTCTTCATATGGTTTCCTTAAATTATACTACTTTTCTTTTTCAACAGTTGCTGATGCTTTGTCTGTGGTAGCTTCATCTACTTTTAAATCTAACCCTGAAAGACTACAACCAGCTAAAAATAAAATTGTAGCACAAATAATAATTAATTTTTTCATTATAAATTCTCCAATTATAACTATAAAAATGTAGAGAGAAACCAACATTAAATATTTAATGTTGGTTTCCCCCATTTTAAAACTAGAACTTTGTTACTATGCATTAATACCTTCTAATGTTGAATGATGGATTGTAGATGCCATAACAAAAGCTTCATCAGCATAGATGTCAAATTCATCATACTGTGAGCTATTTTTACTCAAAGGAGTAACTGAAACATCATTCATATAACCAACCCAGAACTCGCTAGTATCTACAACAAATATATTTGTAGTATCACCAGTAGCACCCAATTGATTTGTACCATCCCAATAGTAAGTATTTAATACATTAGTAGAAGCATAAACAGGCACATCATCATATGCCATAACTCTAAAACCACCCTTTACTTCTACAGAATCAATAAATCTTTGCTGACTCTGCAATAAAGCGTTAATTTTTCTCTTACCAGCTTTAGAAGTTGCTATTACATCAGGTGCACCAGCACATTTATCAATAGTCTCATCTAACTTAGCTACAGTAAGAGCACTTCCACCAAGAGTAGTACCTTGAGCAATTCTTTGACTACCTGTAATTAAAGTATTCAAACCGTCAGGCTGATTACTATTAGAAGTATTATTACCATAGAACATGGCAGTTTCTTCCATATCTTTAAATGCTCTACCTCTTGCTTCAATTTCTTCTGCAACTAAATCTTTGTAACTTCTACCGGCATCTTTTGCAAATCTAGTTACCTTACCTCTTGCGAGAAGAGTTCTAAATTGAAAGGTTACCCTAGAATATGCTCCACGATCTGTATCAGGTTCTGCTGTATCTGCTATCCATTGTGCGACTGTATTTCCAGCAGCAGCAGTCCTTCTATTCAATAACCAAGAATCAGAATTTCTCTGTTTTCTAGGTATGTTCTGCCTAAGAGGATTTTTATACTCTATAATTTCTGATACCACCTTGTCAACTTCTGGTTGAATGAGAACACCAGATGTACCAGCATAATCAAGAGACCTCTTAATCTCTGTTTGCCAATTTTTTTCACTCATAATTATCTCTCCTTAAATGAATTTTACTTACTGCTTTCTTTAGCTTCAACTAACTCTTCTTCAGCTAAATCAAACATATACCTTAATTTATCACCTGGATTATCCATCTTACTCATCTTTTCAGATCTTGCAAGGTTTTTATCCTCTGACGTTGATTTTCTATTATCTTCCTTATGTTCCTCTGAACCTACACCTTTTCTTATTGGAAGCGTATCTTTAACTAAAGTAGATAAAGAGTCTACTGATCTTTGAAGTTCAGATATTTTATTACCTTCTTCTTCTTTAGCTTTAGCAACTTCTTCATCATTTTCTTCTTTAGCCCTAGTTACTTCTTCTACTTCTTCTTTAGCTTTAGCAACTTCTTCCTTAACTTCTTCTTTAACTTCCTCTACTTCTTCTTTAGCTTTAGCTACTTCTTCATCAGCTTTAGCTTTAGCTACTTCAGAAACAGATTTAGCAAATGCTTCAAGAGTTTCTTTTAGCTCATCAAAACTTGTAGACAAACACTCAGTCATAGCTTTCTTTACCTCATCTATACTAATCCCTGAAGTGTCTACTTTTCCACGAGCCTCTTCATCTGTTTTTATTTTACTCTCTAATTCTAAAGATGTTTTAAGAAAATCAAGTGCACCCCTAAGTGCATTAACTTGAACTTCTTTATCTTCAGTACTTAAAGCATCTTCTACAGATGAAATAAGAATTTCAATTTGATGAACATCTTTCTTTATGTTATCATCTTTACTTTTCTTTATCTTCTTTTCCTTAGTAGACATACTATTCTCCTTATTAAATTGTTTACCTAACGACTTTTCAACATACCATGCTAACGTTCTAGAAGACGGATCTGCTGGAACTGTTACCAAAGATGTTTCAAATAACCTTATTTGGTTTACATATTGAACTACTTTATCTAAACCTTTAATAAATTTCTCTGTAAAATCTAAAGCAGTGCCACTTACACTAAACTTATTAAGAACACCTTCTTTGATTTTCTGCCAAATATCTGGAACTGTTTTAGAAATTAAAGCTTTTATCCATAAAGCTCTTTCTTCAGGTATATATTTAACTTCTAATATTCTACCTATTTCTTTATCTCTGTCATGATTATATAAAAGAGTTGTATACTTTTTAAGATCATTTTCAGCACCGATTAAAGCACTTTCTGATATATATAAATCATCGACATCTAAATCTGCAGTTGTTGCAATACCTTCTATTATATTCTTACCATCTTCTTCTGCATATCTTTTTATTTCCAATAAAGAACTAAAATCAACCCCTTTGATACTACCAATACTACCTAACTTTTCCTGTTTAGAAATTTCCTTTTTTGAATCATCTTCACTATCTCCTATGCTTCTATCTAATTCTACTAAATAGGTTCTACCCCTAGCTTCAAATTCTTTTACAATTTCAGCATATTTCTTTTCTAAATCAGATTTACTAAATCCGTAAACAGGTTTACCAGTTCTTACAACTATCTCATAAAAGGATTTAACTATTGACTCTCTAAAAAGTAGATCTTCATCACTTAAAGTACTAAGTTCAATATTTGTACTTAAATCAAATGTTTCAGGTCTATCATCAATACCTTCTTCCTTTGAAAAACTTTTTTTTATTCCCATAATTATTTCCTCTTTCTTTTGTTTTAAACCTTTTTTGGTTCTACTGGAACTTTTATATATTCCAGAATTTCTTTCATACCCAAACCTTTCATACAATACTTATAAAGTTTTGGGTGTGTTTTATACATAATTTGAAATTTATTTTCAACAGGTGGTTTGTCTAAATGTGCTCCAAATGCACAAAATATACAACCAGTTCTACTAAATCCCTTATCATAAATCTTAGAATATGGTAAATTTTCTCTTTTTATATATTCCCATATATCAGTTCCTAACCAAAACATTAAAGGTCTAGACTGTTTACCATTAGGTTTATTACAACCATCTTTTGTATAACTTTGTTGTCTTAAAAGTGATTCTTCTGCCATAACACCAATAAAAGGTGTTTTACCATTTTTCTCATAAATCTTAAAAGGTCTTTTTTTCATAACCTCACAACATTTATCAGATATTTTAAATGGGGCATCAATTAAATATTGCCACTTCTTACTAATTACTCCAGACCTATTACCATTTATACCATGTAAACGTCTTTCTATACCATCTTCACAAACACCACGTTGAATTTCACCTATAAATTGAGCTTGTTCTTTAGAAATAACAGGATACCCGTATCTTTCTAATACCATTTTAAAATTCATCTTTGGTTTAATCCACTCAATATTGGGAACAGTTTTTACAAATTCTTTTATTTCTGGAAATTCTAATCCTGTATCACAAAATACACCTTGTACGTCTGGATATAAAGACCTTACTAAATGTAATAAAACTGTGCTATCTTTACCACCAGAAAAAGCCACATAAACTTTACCATGACATTTTTTATAATATTCACTTATTCTTACTTTTGACAAAGATATTTTTAAATTAAGTGGATATCTTTGTCTTGTTCTTAAATCAAAAGACATAAATTAACTTTTATCCAATAAGATTTACATTCCCATATTTAAACGCAGAATCTTTCTCTTTATCATATTCTTTTTTTCTATCATCCCATGCTTGAAGTATATGTACTATCATATCTATTCTATCATGATTACATGTACCAACTACTTTAGCACATACAGAACAATAAATATCTTTTATTTTCATACATTAACTTTCTTTTTAGGTTTCTTTTTAGGTTTCTTTTTATCTGGTTTTTCAATTTCATCAACATTATCTGTTATATCATCACTACTTTCATCAGATATATTATTATCTTCTAATGCTGTAGGTTCTGTATTAGATATCTCATTATTAGAAATACCAGTAGGAACACCACCATCATCATCTAATACAAGATATTGATTTCCTACTCTTACAGCTAATCTATCCCCACCAGGAACTGGATCAAAATTTAATGCTTTTCTTGCTTCATTTTTAGTTATAATACCTGCATCAGACATCTCACGAGCTGTACTTGCATCAACTACAGGTTCTAATACAAAACTTAATTTTGCATTAGGTGATATTTCACTAATTAATTCTTTATTTAATTTATTTGCAATTAAATTAACAAGAGGCCTAAATAATTTAGATCTTCCAGTTTTATATAACCTATCTACTGTAGCACGTGTCAAACCTTGAGCATCACCTAAATCAGCTGAACTAACACCAAAATTCTTATTTACCACTTGTTCTATTATCAATGTAAGCTCTGCTAATTGCATCTCTCTAAAAGGTCTAGTAAACGATACCCAACCAGCACTTCCAACATTATCTATAACATTAATTCTCTTTTTACCAGATTCACCACGATTAGCCTCAAATTGAGCTTTTGCTCTTTCATAAGCTTTTCTACCTATTGTTTCTAAATGTAAAATACCAGGTGGTATTTCATCATCAACAAAATATTTAGCTATAGATTTAGAAGCGAACATTAAAGCTGATACTTCATCTATAATAGTTTCTATTATTGGAGTACCATAACTAGAATAGCTTCTAGGAAACTGTCTAACCCAAATTAAATCATCTACATCATGAGATATAGATGATTTCACTCTACCTGCTTTATCAACTAAATCCTGCTTAAAATAACATATATAAGAACGCGAAGAATCTAGCATAGGTCTAAATTGTGAAGCATCTCTTACATAAATCTCTACTATATCACCATTCATATTTCTTACTTTTTCAATAATAGCTTGATCTAGTACTAATAGATCAATAAGAAATGAATGAAATAAAGTTGGCCAAGTTTCTTTTGATATATTGGGCCTATTTATAAAATCTTCTACTCTAGCTTTACCACGACCTTCTATTTTTATAGGTAAATGTGCTATTTCTTTAACTATACTATCAATAGCAGGTCTTACATGAGAAGATCTACGATATATTTCTCTTAAAGTATCAAAAGATAATAAAGAATCCCTTTTTATATCACTAGGAGAATATGTCCAAGAGTCTGAACTGGAAGCATGGTCATCTCTCCAGCCTCGTTTAACTGAAAACCCATTACCATCTATTAATTTTTCAGATAATCGTATTGTTTTATCACCTATAACTTCCGCTGAATAATTTTTTACAGCCTCAAGTGCTTCCCCAAAATCCATTGGAATTTCTTTACCATCATAATCTAAAACATGAAAACCATTATTATTTTCTTTTTTATTTTTTCTTGCCATGTATAATTCCTTTTTAACCTATAGACCAACTAGCAAAACCACCTCTGCTATTGATACCTTCACTTGAATATTTTTTACTTCCCTGTACTGCCAAATAACATGCTAGAACTGTATCAGAATATGTACCATATGGATATTGTAATAGTTCTTCTATCCAAATACAAATAGAACAACCGCAACCTTTTTCTAATTCCCAATCAAATTCATTATCTTCCATAGGAATCATCCATCTACCATTCTGAAAGTCTGTAGCCATAGCAGGTACACCAAAATCTAAACTTCTTTTTTGTTGTGCGCCTGTTGTAAATGGCTCAATATTCATATCAACACCTTCTAGGTCTTCTAACCAATCTATAATAGCTTGTTGATAAAAATTATTTTCTACCACAGCAGCTATAGGCTTTATATCATTATACATCTCTATTAGTTCTCTTGCTGTATCTGGTGAAGAAAATTTACCTCTTCTTATTTCAACAGGATAGCGTCTTTTCTTTTCTTCATCAAAAGCTAAACAGAACAATACAGTGTACTTATTACCACTTTTTTGACCTATAGCTAAATCGACACCTATATATTTTTCTTTATCATCATGATAAGGAATCTCATCTCTAGAAAAACAACAAGCACGAATATGTTCTTTATTAAATGTTTTGTCAAATTCAGACATCATCAATCCACGAAATGCTGGATTAAAATACATTTCACCCCTAAACTTAAATTCCTCTATTAAAGCTTCTTTTGGCCACCTTTCAGGCCATACAGGTGTAAATTTTTCATCTATAGCATATCTATATGATTTAACTTTAGGTGTCTTTAATAACTTTGCAGTTAAATCATCTTTATGCCAGGGTGTTGCTACATATATAATTCTAGACTCAGGACCACTACGTATATCCATCCAATTACCAAAAAATGCATCTATTACTTGTTGTCTCATACTAGGGTTGAGTATAGCATTTTTAAAACTTACAACATCATCAAAGATGACTAGATCAGCTTTACCACCAGTAGCAGATGCTAATACACCACAAGCTTCTACAGATGAATCTTTACGAATTTTAGACCCAGCCAGTCGAATTTTTGATGATGACCATAATAAAGCACCTTCATCTGTTATATCTGGAAATATATCATGGTACTTACCACCTTCTTTAGATATATGACCCTTAATCTCTGATAATATTTTACATGATAAATCATCAGAATGGCTTATAATTTTTATTCTTAAATCCCTATTATTACCTAATTCCCACAAACATCTTTCTACTGAAATAGAAGTAGTTTTACGGTGGTCTTTAGGCGATGTTATAACAACAAACCTATTTTTTGTTATCTTATCATGCCAATCTTTGTGCATTGTAGATAGAGGAAACTCAAAATCAGTAGACATATACTGAGAAAAAACAAAAGGATCTTTTATAGCAGATTTTTTAATCTTTTCCAGGTTCAATAAGAGCAATTGCTCTTGTTGTTTCCTCAATTCGTTTTGATAATTCATTATCTTCTAAACCTTGTACCTCTACACTAACAGTTTTTTCAGTTCTTATAGTAGGTTGCCCCAAAAGTAAACGTTTTTGTTCAGTTGTAAATCTTAAAGTACTTATTATTTCATTCCAAGTAGTCGGTTCTATTTCACCTGTATATACCTTTTCTACTACTATATTTTCAAGTTCTTTTAACATACCTAAAGTTACTTCATCTTTTTCCATCAAAGCTGTATTTTCAGAAGTTTCTTTAAGTGTAAGTTTTGTTTTTAATAGATTTTGAAGTTGAAGTAACTTATCATCCCACTCATCTTCTTTTTTCCATACTGTGACTAATGATGGAGATACCCCCACTTCTTCTGCAACTTTACTTAAATTACTATGTTGACGGTAAAGTTTAAATGCAAGCTTTCTTTTTTCTACTTGTTTAGGTCTACTCATATTATGCAAAATGTAACATAAATAAATTTATATGTCAACAAGTATTTCCTCACTCAGAACATAAAAAAACCCTACAATACTAAAACAACTAATATTGTAGGGTCTCGGAGGATACTTAAATAAAATTAATAAAGTATAAAAGTAAAACAAAAATAAAGAAGTCTAAAACTACTCAGTATCCCCACTATGAAAGCTCTCAACTAAAGAGCCATCTTCAATTTGTTTCTTAAATTTTTCACCAAACTTTGTAAGTCTATACTTTTCACCTTTATATTCGTAGAATCCACCTTTATGAAACATAACCTTTTCTAACTTAATACCTAACATTACAGTATCTTTAATATTATCAAATCCTTTAGAATATAAAACATCTACTTCAACAGGACCTCTTGGTTGAGACATTTTGTTTTTAATTACAGATAATCTACATTCCATGCCTATAGGATCATCTTTTACAACATTTTTAGGATATATAAACCCTTTATTATGTGTCTTAATTCTAACACATGAATAAAACTTAATAGAGTTCCCATAAGGAGTTGTTTCTGGATTACCAAACATTACACCAATTTTCTCTCTTATCTGAGAAACTAATACGAGTGCAACTTTACTATCCCATATTATCTTGTTAATTTTTCTTAATGCTTTAGATACTATTCTTGCTTCTTCACCTAATGCTTTTGTATCTTCAATTTTTTCTGATTCTAATTGAGATTTACTAGGTAATACTGAAATTGAATCTACAACTAAACACGCTTGTATTTTCTTACTTTTAGCAAACTCACATGCTGTAATTATTTTATCAAAAGCATCTTCCAGATATTTTGAACTCAATATTAAAAGTTTTGAATCATCTAAACCTAAAGTTGTAGCCCAACCTGATAATAAAGAATTTTCTGTATCTAACATTATGGCAAGTCCACCCTTCTTCTGACAACTTGCAAGAAGATTTGCAGCTAGGATGGACTTGCCGGAACTTTGCCACCCAAATATCTCTGTTAATCTCCCATAAGGAACACCACCACCTAATGACCAATCTAAAGTCATAGAACCAGTACTAAGAAAACCTAATTTATGCTCTGGTAATGGTTTATCCTTTAAAGTACAAGCGTCTTTACCAAAACTGGCTAATAAATCATTAAATATGTTCTCATTTTTACTCATATACACCTTTCGTACAGATATTTTGCACAGATATTTTGCACAGATATTTTACAACTATTCCCACCATAAAATTGACCATAATCCAATAGGAAAAAAACACACACAAATAATAATAATAATTACTCTTCTTTTTGTCCAACAATCCATAATATTCCCCTTTTAACTAATTAAACTTTCTATTTCCTTAAGAAGATTTTCTTTTGATTTATCATCACTTTCTGTATCTACAGATGCTGGTGCTTCAATAGCAAGGGTCTCTGTTTCATCAACAACAGTTTCCATTTTTTTACCATGAATATTACTAACAACATTCTGTAATTCAATCGGATCTCTAAAAGAAGCAATATCTTTATCCAAATCAAACATAGTATCAAGCCATTTTGCAACTATAGTTTTATCAGCATGTAATGGTGAAGTATTAGCAGCAGGTTTTAAAGTATATTTAGTATCTTCTTTAGTTGTACCTACCCTTTCTATGACCATATCTCTACCTTCAACTATATCTGTTATATCACCATAATCCTCATCATATAAATAACTTAATATATTCTCATATAACAATATACCTGATCTCATTATCTGAACACCTTTATCTTCTTCACCTCTTACTACAATATTGTAGTAAACACTTTTAGATGGATATAATGTTGATGCCAATTCTCTATTACCAGTTCTTTTAAGCTCACTAGCAAATTCACAAATCGGGCATTCTTTATTAACAACTCTTAAACAATTATACATACTATCATTTGGTGGAACTTTCCAATGTGATCTACATTCAAAAGCTATATCACCTGCTTCACTCCAAGGTGGCAATATTCTAATTTTAGTTGAACCCTGTGGTATCTTCCACATAGGTAAACCACCTCTTTGAGATTCTTCTTCTAATCTCTGTTTAGACTGTTTTGCTCTTTCCTTATCTACTTTAAAAATCTTTCTTGTTGCCATAATCCTTTCCCCCTAATTATCCTATTAAATAAATTAAAAATTACCAATAATAAATTAAAAATGTAGTTATAACAATAGCTGAAATAATCATTTTACCCCCTTTCTTATGAATTATCTGTAACTTCTGAGTCCACTTTACGATTAAATCCTATACTCTTTAACATATCTTTTTTCATTACAACTGTATCTCTATTACTTTTATAAAGTTCCCATTTACGTACACTATCTATATATGCTTTTTTATATTTAATCACATTTGGACTAATATTAACTACCTCTTTACATTTATTATCTGTACTACCTTCACTTTTTGCATCTAGAAAAACTTGTGAAGAGATTCTTTTTAATTCCTCTTTTGCTGTTAATGAATCTGCATATGATTCTGATGTCAACCTAGAAAATATATAAAATGATTTAACTACTTTTATATACTCACCTTCTAAATCGTCTGGATTAATATTATATAAATCTTCCACATATTTTTCAAATTCTTTATTTAAATTCATAATCTCATTATACCCTATTTCATAAAAAAAGTCAAGTTTATTTATTAGAATTATTTTTACTTGATATATCGTACTTTTTCTTTAATCTCATTAATGCAACTATTTCTCTTTGTTCTGGTGGTAAATACCAATATATGTAATTAGAACTATTTTCTGGATAACATTTTAATAACTCTTTAACATCTTTATGACAAACTAAAATATACTTTCTTTCTGTATCATTTAATTCGGTGTAATAAAACTTATATAAATCTTTTCTTTTTTTATTACACAATTCACACCTATCAATTAAATTTCCATCTATATAAATACCATTTTTATAAGAATCATAAGTATATCTTCTTTCATAACAATAATGTCCATTTGGAGTTTCATTATCATTCATAATATGTATACCTTTCATAGTATTATTTCCTTATCTAGATGTATAAAGTTGATTATACTTTTTTCTCAAACTTATTACTGCCAATAATTCTTTTTGGTCTGGTGGTAAATATGCGAATATATTTCCTTTTAATTTATTATCTAGTTCTTCATAACATTCTAATAATTCACTAATATCTTGATGACAAACTAAAATATATATTTTTCCCTTAATAGTTTTTTTCTTTGATTTACCTAATTCTTTATAATAAAATCTATATAACTCATTGCTCTTTTTATTACACAATTCACACCTATCAATTAAATTTCCATCTATAGTATGTCTTTTTCCAGTTCTCCAACTCTCTCCATTTTTATATACCTTATCCTCTGGTATATCATTACCCCCTGCATATTCTATATCAGCAATTTTTTCCTTATAAAGAGTATAATGGTCTTTATAACAAGAAAAATAATTCTTATTTAATGTTTCCATTTTAACAGAAAAATTTGCAATATGCGGTTCAGAGTTATACTCATTAGTACCTTTAATTTTTTTCATATTAACATTCTCCCCATGATTTACCTATTTTTATATCAACAAAAACATCACCTATTAAAGTGTCTTTTTCTAGTATAAGTTTAATTTTTTCAATTAAATACTCTTCATCATTATGTATAATAAAATATACAGCATCATGTTTTGTATGTATAATTTTACTCTTTTTATCTTTTAAGAAATCATGAACTAATAAAACTTTAGACCAAAATATTGCTGAACTACCAGATTGTATAGGAAAATTAACAGACTGTCTTGTAATATCATGATCTATATCATATATTTTATACTGTGATGTTATAAATCTCCTAGTTCTACCAACCATATCAGTAATATAACCATAATTTAAACCAAAATCACTATATTTATCTAATAAATTTTTTACTTTAGGAAACTTTCTAAAGAAATCCTTTTTTAATTCTACTGCATAATCTACAGAAATACCAAATTCTTCACATATACTTTTAGAACCTCTACCATATAAAGTACCATAAACAACACCTTTAACTTGTGCCCATATCTCTTCATCATACTCTATACCAGCAATTATCTTAGTTAACTGTTCTTTGGCATTTGAAGAATCTAATATTTTAATTAATTTCTTATCTTTTGATAAATATGCAGCTATTCTAAGTTCAAACTGTTTATAGTCCATACCTACAAATTTATAATCTTTTGGTGCTATATAACAATCTCTAAATCCACCTTCTCTTGGAATTGTATGTAAAGATGAAGCTAAACGACCACTTATTGTACCATTAAGATTATTCTCATTATGTATTTTATTATCATCTTGTAACATACAAAATAAATCATTACTAAAATCAGGTTTATAAGAATCTAAATCTTTTAATAAAGATAATAATTGTAATTCATTATTTAATGATGTATATTTTGATATATTATCTTCAGAAATTGTCTTTGGAACTTTAATATCAAATTTAATCTCTTTCATCAAATACGTGCCTAAACTCTTAACAAGTGCTCTTGAAGTATGTAATAAATTAGGTGCTTTATGTTTAGACTTTAAAGATTTTAATACCTTTTCATCTGTACTATACCCACCTGATGCTGTTTTCTTATCAGATTGTAGTCCTAAAACATTAAATAATACATCACCAACCTGTTTAGGCGATTGCCAATTTATATCAGCTATATCAGTCAATTCACGCTTAATCTTAACAAGTTCCAAATTCTTATTGATATTTAATAATTTTAATTTATTAATATCAATAAGAATTCCTTCTCGCTCTATATCTATTAACATCTGATTTACTGGCATAACAGTATTAAAAAATAACTTTGCAAAACCTTCATCTATTATTTTATTATAAAAAAGTTTATATAATCTATAAGTTACATCAGCATCAACATTATTATATTTGGCAACAACCTCCCTATCCATATCTTGCATAGATATTTTAGAAGATAAATTATAATAAGAAACATCAGTATATAGAGAAGCTAAAGACTTCAACCCATATGAAATATTATCATTTAATATACCTATAGCAGCATACGTATCAAAGAACCAATTATTTGTATCAATATTATATCTTACTTTAAGAAATTTACAATCAAATTTTGAATGTGTAATCTTTTTAGCTGGTAGAGAAAATATCTTTTTATAATGTTCTAATGAAAATGGTACACATATAGCAACACCCTCTTTAAATGAAAACGAACATGTTATTATATCACTTCTATATGGGTTAAGTCCTGTTGTTTCTATATCAAATGCAAATTCATCTACACTTTTTAATAATTCATATACTCTATCTATATCTTCTGTGAACAGATATTTTGTAGGTATTTGAGTATATTTACCAGATGCAACTTTAAAACCTTTATTTATATCAGATTGCATAGCATATAAATTCTTTATCACACTTAAAGATGCTTTTGGAGCAAAAGTAGGAATTACACTATATTTATCTTTTTTAAATACATACCCTCTAACATCAGATAACTTAATACTACCTAAAAAATACTTTGCTGCCATAGCACCTAAAGCAACAATAACTTTAGGTTTTATTACTTCTATCTCTTTTTCTAATAACTTAGAACATATATTTATTTCAGTTGTTTTAGGATTTACCCCACCTTTAGTATTACATTTAACTAACATTGTAGTATAAACATCACTTCTTTTATAACCGGCTTTTTCTATACATTCATTTAATAATGAACCTACATTACCAGAAAACGAATTACCAAATATAGAATCATTTTGACTTATAAAATCACCAACAAACATAATATTATTATTTATATTACCATTACCAGTAATACAATGTTCTCTACCTTTATTTCTATTATATTCACCTAAATTACATAAATCACATTGTTTTTCAATCAAAATCAGTATCCTCCCAATAACTCTTAGGTAAAGTTTCATCTTCATCATCTAAATAAGCTCCACCAATTTTTACCTTTTGAATCCATGCTCCATAGTATTCATCAACTGGTGTTTTATCTGAATCGCCTATTACATATTTAGCTACCAATCCACGACTATCTTTCATATGTAATTTCCAACGCTTATGTAATAACTTTATACATTCAGATTTTGTTTTACCTACTGTCATCCATTGATAATGTTCTGTATTCATAGTTAATACATAAAATGTTTTACACATATTTACCCCCCTAATGAAACTCATAATTTTCTGGAAGTGTTATAGTATATCTATAACCTGCAACATCAATACATTGAACTTTCATTGACGCTGTTTCAGCTTTATTACCACAATAAATATCTATTATAGGATATTCTTCATTTAACTCTTTACTATTAGCATCATACGCCCAGGGAACTGTATAACCTTCTTCCCCTATTTCCATATCCTTTATTTTCTTTTCTATTTTTAGTTCACCTATAATTTTTACATTACTCATTTTTCTCCCACCAATTTTTTATAACTATTTCTTTTATTTTTACCCATTCAGGATTACAAGTATTACCTTTTATTCTTTTATAAAGAAAAAATTTGTAATCCTTAAACTGTTCAGAATTAAAATTCTTTTTCATATGTTTTATAATCCTTTCTTCTGTATATCCTTTACTTACACGCATACAACCTAACCAATCTTCTGGTGATTCCCAACCATATTTTTGTACTTTAACACTTAATAAATCATCACTTCCACCACCATTTTCAACAGGATCATTACAACCTTTAGCCATAATAGTTTTCCCCACTAAAAATATTAAAAATATCTGCTGTTATTTACTGGAACACAACATGTTACTTTATGCCTATGTCTAGATGATATTACATTATTTTCATAATTACAACTTTGACATAATCTATTTTGTATACCGTAACTTGTAAATTGTCTACCACATTTTAAACAAATTCTATTTTTAATAGAAATATTAAATATATTTTTAGTATATAAATTAGATTCAATTTTTCTAACACCAAACTTTCTAGCGTGTTTACGACAATATTTTTTACTTGGTGCTCTAGTATATAATATCTTATCACAACCTTCATACATACAAGGTTTTTTAATAATCTTTCTTTTTAAAAACATCTTTCTTCTTCTTTTATACAACTCGTTCAATATACCCCCCTCAATAAAATAAATTAAATACTTGATATTTAAATCAAGCAAAAATTATTAAATTTAAACAAATATTTTTTATCATAAGTATTACTATAACAAAGATTTAAAAAAAATTTAAAAAAACTTGACTTTTTAACTAAAAATATGTTATAATAGGTAGAAATATTTTTCTTTCACGAAAGAAAAAACATTCAAAGAATGTTATTTTGTTTTTTCTTGAGTGTTTTTTTGCGTAGCAAAAAAAATCACCTTTTACTATGCTATTACTTTTACACCAAACATGTACTTTATGCTTTGCGATTTGCGTTGGGTTTCCCTTTCATTTTTCAAATTAAAAACTATCAACATTGTCCTTTTCAGTAAGTATACAATATTTATCAGTTGTTTTATTATAAAGCAATTTTGCATTACCATTACATCTGAATAAATTATATGAAATTAATGACTCCAGCTTTGAACCATACCATAGCATAATATAATGTTCATCATTCTCCTCATCCCAGTTGTGTTTATCAAATTCTGTTTCTTCTTTAACTACAGCATACTTTTCTTTATTTAAAAAATAATTACTCTCTGTAGCAGTAATATATAAATAATTTTTAATATCGTCTGCTGTAAGTAAATTACGGATCCAGGAATCAGATTGATAGTCCATTAAATCTTTCATTTAATTTCTCCTTTTAATAATTATTTTAATTTACTTATAATAATTAAAATCATTCCCCATATTCGTTTACTATTTGTTGGCAAATTTCTAATAGTGAAATCTGTGCCTCTTTTTCTTCATAACTAAGTTCTTCATCCCAATTTGAGTAGCAATCTTGCAAATCAGTTAATGTATTTTGAAATCTACAATATCCCATATTAGACATTTTTTATACCCCCTTTACAAAGTTCTAAAATTTCTATTTGTGATAAATCGCCAGGATCTCCAGAATCAATAAAAATAGGGACCATATTAAAATATTCAGATAATTCATCACAAATTTTTAATGTATATTCTTTAGCATCACTATCAAGCATAACAAATATTGTCTTTACATGTAAAAAAGCTGTAAATAATCTTATTTGTTCTTTACTTATTCTTTTACCGAGTATTGCAATCCCGTAATCTGGTATTTTAAGTATGTCAAATATACCCTCAAATAATATTATAAAATTATAATAATCATCTAAACTTTTTAAAGAAAAAACACCTAAATTTTTCTTACCATAAGTTAAATATTTGGGTGTTTTATCAAAAACTGTTCTACCTTGCCAACCAATAATTGTATCATTAACCTTAACAGGAAAAACTATTCTTCCAGATAACACACCAGTCTGTGTATAATAACCTTGTAATTTGATACAAGAATCAACAGTTATATTCCTATTTTTAAGGTATTTTATAGCCTGATGTTCATTTGATAAATCTGTTAATTTAATAAATTCTTTAGTATTTATTAAACTCCCCTTTGTTTCAGGTTTTTTAATTACCTTAACTGGTTTAATAGTTTTTAATAAATTTAAAATATCTTTATTATTTACTATTTTACCACCCCAATCGCATTTCCAACAATGAAAAACACCTTTCTTAACATTGATGCTAAGATGGTCTGTTTCATCATCGCAACTAGGATTTATGCAAGTTGTTGTTATCTCTACTGTCATTTTGGCATAGATATTTTGTACAGATATTTTGTACAGATATTTTGTACAGATATTTTGTACAGATATTTTATTAATTATTACTTTTTATACAAATTTCATCATCATGAATATTATCTTTAATTAATTTTAAATCATTTTTTAATGTTTTATTATTATTATCAATTCTCTTTTGTATTAATGCTGATTCTTTATTTAATCGTTTAATTAATTCTTCTTTTGTATCACAATCAGGTAAAATTCTATTATAAACAGTATAAAATGAAAGATTATATTTATCTCTCATTTCATTTATTGTCATACCATACTTTCTTTTAATCTTAGATGTTTTCTTAGTACCACAACATAATGAGCATTTAATCTCTAAATTACTTATTCTATGGTCATTTATATCACCATTTTTATGTCTAGCTATTAATACTACAATATCACCATCTGCACCACACTCCTCACATTTGTTACCTACTTGTTTTAATTTTTCTGTTCTATTAAGTTTAAGTTGATAATGATTTTTATAATATGAACCTTTACCACCACTCCATCTACTATTATTTTTACCAGCATTATAGCTATTTCTTTTTTTCTTTACATTATCATTTTCCATAAATTAATCTCCTTTAATATTCTGTTCTTTCTAAAGTTTCACTTTTATTTAACCAACTAACAATAAGATTTGCATGATGAAATAATCGTTCAGATCTTTCCCAACTATGTATACCTTTAGAATCAAATGTATCACCTAAATATATATCATAGTCAGTACCCTCTATACTACCCAATAAGTGTGCCTCAGTGCCAGTTTTTCTTGCTTCACATTTCCACATTTTACCCCCTTTCCATAAAAAGTCTAACATTAATAATTTGTCCTTGAACGGTATCATATTGCCAATTAAAAACTCTACCATCCATTAATTCATGGCAATCACTTTCAGTAATATCAAGTTCAAGATCATTTTGTACTTTTCCATCTAATAACCATTTCAAAGCCTCTGCTTGACCTTGTAAAATTAACATATCATCAGTAATGGTATTACCATTTAATTCTTCTGATAATTCATAAGTGCCATCTTTATAACCATATTCTTCTATGGTTTTTAATACATCTTCATACTCATCCATTACTTCTTTTCTAAATCGCATTTTCTTACCCTTTCATCAATTACTATTATAATATATTTGCATCCCATATTCTAACTTTAGCTAAATTGATATTACATGATATAACTCCACCTTTTGGGCCTGCTTTTTGTTTACTTACTAATAATCTTAATTTATTATTTTTTAATTCATCTTCTGTTTGACATACTGTTAATACTATATGTGCTATATGTACTTTGCCTTTACCACCATATGTATCTCTCAAACCAACAAATTCCTTTCCATAACTAGAAGCTGCTGTTTGAGAAGCTGTCCATATAGGAATATTAGTTTCATTTGCTAATGTTTTTAATTCTCTTGCTGCATCTTCAACTTCTTGCCATCTACTATCTCTTTTTGAAACAGTTGCAATTTCATCTAAATAATCTAAAATAATAATATCTATATCTTTCATACTGGAAATTATAGAACTTAATTTAGAAACAGAAAAATTACCGTCTGTAAAATCTTTTATATATAAAAGATTTTTATGCTTTTCTACCTTTTTTAATAATGTTTTTGATTTATCAGGATCTTTTCTGAATATTATAAAATCAAGATTAGAAAATAAAGAATCAAATCTCTGCATAACTGTTTCTATTGAATCTTCTAATGTTACAAACAATACTTTTTTCTTATCCATAACAGCTCCCCAAGCAAAATTCAACAATAATGTTGATTTACAACCACCTGTTTGTGCATTAATTAAACCAAATTCTCCAGGTGCAATACCACCACTTAATTTATTATCTAAACTATTTATTTTTGTTGGTATAGGTAAAGGTCGTAATTTTCTATTATTTAAAGAAGATACATATTCAACTGGTTTATTATTATCTGGACTATATTTATTTATATTTTTTAAATCAGAAAGGATATTTTCCACCTTATTAATATCAAAATCTTTTATTGCCTGTGATAATCTCTTTTTAAATTTTCGTGTTTTAATATGGCTACTTAATTCTTCTTTTATAAAATTAATATCATATTTAGTATTGAATATTCCAGTTACATGTTCTGTTATAATAGATGATTCTTCTTTATGAAAGCCTTGACTATTTACTGTTTTATGTAATAAAAAAATAAAAGTATCATAAGGGATAATATCTTTACATTTTTTGTGATATGTTTCAATTATAAAAAAGAAATACCTATAATATTGATTTTGAAATATATCATCATCAATATAAGATATTGATTCATTTAAAAATTGTTTATCTTTTAATAGAGCAGATAATAGTAATTTTTCAAATTGTGTGTTCAATGTATCCCCCTCTTTACTATATTTTTAAGTTTAGGTGTTCTTTTTATTTCTTGTAAAACTTTAGTGTTCCATTCTTTAGGGTGATTTTTTAATTTCATACATCTAAAATAATAATAAAATATATCTATCCCTAAAGCTTCTTCAACTGTATAACCGTTTTCAATAAAACTTTTTAAATAACTTTCTTGTATTTCATGTATACCTTTTACATCAATAGAATTAGAATAGTTTTTAAATCTATTTATTGCTTGTTTAGATATTAATTGATTTGGATAAGGTCTGTTACCCCTTTCTTCAAATTGTGAAATCATATATTCATATGGTGGAATATCAAGATTAATTAAAATTGTTCTTAATTTCTTAAATGTTTTTTTAAAATTAATAAAATTTTTACTCTGTCTACTAATTTTATATTGTGGTATATGGTATTTTCTTACCATCTCTTCATATAATATTAAAAGATCTAATGTCTTAAGCATTTTTATATTCACATTTATATTCACAACTTCCTATTGTCATATCATAGGGTGGTGTCATAAAATAGGACTGATAATAGCTTTCTTTTGCTGTATATCTATAGCAATCTTCTCTAATAGGACAATTCTTACCACTACACATAGTTATATCTGGCATGTCAACCCCTTGTCCCATCAATATCTATATATTTAAATCCTTTATCATATATTTCAATATCATATCCTTCTTTAGTAAGTTCATCTACTCTTATTTTAGTATGCTGTTCAAAATACCTATTCCCCAGTTCTGCAAAACAAAATATATCAACTGAATCCTTACCTTTACAATTTCTTAATGCTCTACCTATTTTTTGTGTTAATCCAAAAGGACTTTTACCAGCCCATGCTAATATTAATGTTTTAATATTATTTAAATTAACACCAGTATCAAATATATTAGATGATAGCAATACTTTAATTTTATTTTCTTTAAAGTCTTTTTTAATTTTATCTCTTTTAGATTTCGTATCATTACCATCTATATAAACAGAATTAGGTATTAAATTATGTAATATTTTTCCATGATCTATTCTTCTAAATAATATCATAACTTCATTTCTATTTTTACATAAATTAGCAATTATTCTATTTCTTCCTTTATCATTTATTAACATATCCTCTGCTCTACTATATGATTTATTATCAATAAAATCTACTTTATAAGGTATTAAATAAATCTTTGGTTTAACAGATATACCCTTTTCTATTAATTTTGATTGTTCTAATTTAATAATAGGTTTACCGACAGCTGCTTCTATATAATAATCTTTACCATCGCTACGTTTTGGTGTTGCACTAAAACCTAACCTTATATTAGCATTAACACAACTACTGACTATTTTATAAAATGTATTTGCTGCAACTGTTTGTACCTCATCAACTAAAACCCCATTAAATTGTGTTAAATCATATTTTTTAGCACTTTGAAATGTTGATAACTCATAATTTTGCATTGTTAAAAATTCATCAAATGTTTCCTGAAGTTCTGTTAATATATCTATTCTATGAGCTAATACAAGAAATTGTGATTGTGGAAATGCTGATATTATACCTGCTATACATCTAGATTTACCAGCATTTGCTGCAAGATTTATTATACCTAATCTATTTTTAATACCACATTTTATTGCATCAATTTGATAATCCCTTAAATTTGCTCTATCTAAATATTCTGTTAAATTATTAAGATTAACTTTAGGATAATTACCGATATATTCTATTTTTACATCTTTACCTAATATTTTAGTTGCTCTTTGTAAAAAGCCAACAGGAAATTTATTATTTTTTAAAAATTTAACCCTCCCATCCCATACACCTGACTTATAGGCAGGTGAAAACCAATAATTAGGTGATTTAAATGTTAAAGCCTTATTTAAAGAAGTAATATTGTAATTTCCAGATATTTCTGCTATATTACCTTTTACTTTAATTATCATATTGTTTAATTTTTAATTTTATATATTGTCTATATTGTTTTTTTGGTATATATGTAGGTATTTCAAATATAGGTAATTTATACCAACAACTATAACACAGTATTCCTCTTAAACGAGTATAATAGCCTAGATCTCCATCAAGCTTTTTTTTACACCATAAACATTTTTTATTAGACTTTTCCATTTTCATATTGTTTAAGTCTTAATTTTATATATTGCCTATATTGTTCTTTTGGTATATATTGTGGTATACTTTTTAATTCAAATATTTTTAAAGGTAATTTAAGCCAACAATTATAACATATCATTTCTTTTATAAAACTAAAGTTATTTGGATCTCTTTTAGGTACATGCTTTTCACAATATACACATTGTTTAACAGATATTTCCATCTTTATCCTTTAATTTTTCTATACGTTTCCATCTTGTAATAGCTAATTTTGCTGCATTTTTACTTATACTATAATTCTTCATTAAAACATTTACAAGTTCAGTATAAGTAATAGTCCCATATAAAAGTTCAACTAAAGAATATTCAAACATATCTACATAAACACCAGACAACACTTTACAAGATATAAGCCATTTACATTCATCTTTTGCACAGATATTTTCTGTAAATGTTTCACTATTACCATAACAATGAAATTTAATCTCTTTTTTCATTAATTTTTTCGTTAATAAATTTTTCCCATATACTAGATTCAATATAACCATTTTTAATAAACTTTTCAGAAAATGGAGAACATCTATTATGTCTATGAAGATTAAATGGATATTTAATAGATTTAGGTAACATCACACAATCTTCAGATATTATTTTCTCTTTACAAACATAACATATTGTTTTTTTTTCATTTAATTATTGTTTTATTAGATATTTTTTCAAGTTTAATACAATTAGTAAGATTATATAAAACATCAGTAAAATGTGATACTATAAATATTTGATTAAATCTATTTGATAAATTATATAATATCTTTAATAAGCGTAAAGCATTATTTTTATCTAAAGAATCAAAAGCCTCATCCATAAATAGTATTTTATAATTTCTATTAGTTCTTTGAGTCTGAAATATAGATAAACTTAATCTAATTAAAGATTTAAGCAACTTCTTTTCGCCACCTGAGAAATATTTAACATCACGCTTTTTAATCCCATCATCAATTATAAAACCAATAGTTTCTTTTATACTACCACTTTTTAGTTCTTCCTGTGTGGATATTTGTATACTATATTTACTAATATATTTAGTTAATATATTTAATATATCCTGTAACTGCGGAAGAGCTGAATTTATAATTAGTTGTGGTATACCATTATTACTAAATGCTGTTGATAGCACAGATATTTTAGAGATTTCTGTTGTTATTTCTTTTATTTGTGATTCCAGTTCTAAAGATTCTAATATACCTTTTTTACAAAATTCTAGTTCTTTTTTAATTTCTGCTTGAGATATTTTATCCTGTGTAATTATATTTTTTACAATATCTATTTTTTCATTTATATACCCCTTTTTTCTTGTATTTTGTAATTTAAGTTCAGAGAGCCTTAATCCTAATTTTGTATGTTCATTTTCATTAACATTTGGGATAATAAATTCCTTTTTATCTTTTGATGATTGTTGTTTTATTCGTTTTAATTTCATTAAAATTTTATTTTCATCTTTTAACCATATAGACATTTCATCTTTTAATTTTTTTATTTTATCTGTTGCTTCTAAAGCACTATTTATAAATTTACATTGTAATAAATCTTCTTTACATCCTACATCATTTAATTTAGTTTTTTCATTTTTTAATGATATAGTTGTATTATTATATTGTTCTATTTTTCTTTTTATTTTATTTTCTTGTTCATTATATTTTTTTATATGTAAATGTTCTTTATTAGTAATATCTAATAATTTAGACATTTTAACTGTTTTTTCTTTTAATTGTTTTGTTAATTTATCATATTTTTTTGTTTTATCATCTATTTCTTTATCATGTTTATTAGAAATAGGCTTTTGTAAATCATTATTATATTTATGTAATTTATCTGTATTAGATTTAAGTTTTTTTGAAACTTCTATTAATTTATTTCTAGATATTTCAATATCATATTTAAGTGTATCTGTATTTTGCATATTAAGTCTATTAATAATAAATTCTTTTTTACCAACAGACTTATCTAATTTACTATCTATTTTTTCTTTAATACCCAGTATATAATTTAATCCAAGCAGTTTATGAAAGATATTTTTTCTTTCTGATGGGTCTAAATCAACTATATCACCATAAGAAAATTGTGTAGAAAATACAGAAGATAATAAAAGTTCTTCTGGGCCTATTAATGTTTCTATATATTTATTAACTTCACCTACTTTAGGACCTACTAATATTTTATTACCATCATAAATAAATGCTGTATTTTTACCTTTATTTACTTTCCGTACAATTCTATATTTACCTGTATTTGTAATTAATGTTGTTTCTATTTTTCCATTATCTGATATATTAGATATTTTTCCGTAAGATGGGAATTTACCATATAAAGCTGCAAACATTGATTCTAGTAAAATAGTTTTACCAGAAGCGTTTTCACCTGATATAGCAAGTATTGGATCTTCAAAATCTATATGTGTATTTTTATGTGGACCTATATTAGTTAAAGTTAAAGAATTAAATCTATTTAATGAACCTTGTGGTAGATAAGTATTATCTATATCTATATCTTTTAATACTTCTATTAATTCTTTAATATTTACTTCTATTTTCTTATCTTTTATATATTTCTTTAATAGTGTTTCTATATTATCTGTAATTGATGCATCTGTTCTTGATTTTATTGTTGCTATTTCTTTCTGTTTTTCAAATATATAATTATCAGGTAATTTCTTATTTGGTAATTGTTTACCTTTAATCTTTACATAATCTATTTTACGACATTTAAATTTATCTATGGATTTTACATCTATATTATAGTATTTAGCTGTATCTGGTATTTCTATAATCTCATCTTCAAGAATACCCTGTTTGTATATATCTATTATTCTTACGCTACCTGTTAAACTACTTTCACCAAAATCATGTTGCCAAGGTGTACCTGTATAATACCCTTGTTGTTTATGTATATGCCCTAATGCAACAATATGAAAACCAAAAGAATCAATTTCATCTTTAGTAAAAGTAAAATCCCCACCAAATACTACATGATTATTAGGAAGTTCTGTTCCTTCAACTTGACAATGTCCCAATAATACATTAAATCCATCTTTATTATTTTCTATTCTATTTTGTAATTCTTCTATTATTTCATCTTTATTTTCATACATAGATGGATACATCCAAGGCAAAGTAATTATATTTACACCATCACCTATACTATAACTCTGTATATTGTGAGATACAAAAATTCTAGATTTATAATCAAAAGAAACTAAAGCATTTTTCTGATTATCATCAGTAGACATATCATGGTTTCCAGGGATCATAATAATTCTTCTTCTTTCATCTCTGTATAAAAAATCATGTAAAGGTGAACTTATAGAATCGAATACACTACCAAAACTTGATTCTTTACCACCTATATTAAAATCATGAAATATATCTCCTGAAATAAGCAAATATTGAACTTCTTTATCTTCTAATATATTAATTAAATTCTCCATACCTAATGAAGTATCTTTAATATTATCATGGCTTGCATGAATATCACCTATAACTGCTAATATCATATTTATTTTTCCTTTAAAATATATGTTTTGACTCTATAATTTGTTCATATAATTTAAAAAATACTTCAGCATCCATACTAATTATAGCTTTTTCATTGCTTTTTCTTGTTACTAATAACCAATCTGTATTTTCTTTTTGGTTGGCTTTTGCTTGTTCAATAGCTTTTGATAAATTAATCTTTTCACATCTTTTTGATTCAACTGAAAATGGGAAAAGTTGTTGTGCTTCACCTATTAATTTAATATCAACTCCACTTTGTCCCATCTCTCTACTTTCAATTAATTCATCTTTACCACATTTAATATGGGTAATTTTTGAAATTTCATAAGCAACCCATTTTTGTAATTCTCTACCCTTTGCTTTTGCTGACGATATTTTTATTCTTTTCTTTTTCTTCTTTTTCTTTTTCTTCTTTTTCTTTTCTAATTCTTTCATTTTCCTTTTCCCAATATTGTTGTTCTAATCTTGCAGTTGCATCTCGCATTGCATGAATGGTTTTAACTTCTTTATATGTAAGAAGTATTTTTGGCGTACCTTGTATAAGTTGATGTGCAATAAGTGGAATGCAACTTTTTCATTATATCTCCTCAAAATTAAAATTATTTTCTTTTTTTAGTCCATTTACCATCAACATCTTTAAACCAACCTTGTTTCTTTGCAGCATCCCATGATACTTTACTACAATAGGCTTTAGTATTTGCTTTATTTAATAAACAATTAGAATAAACCTTTTCAAGTAAATCATTTAGTTCTTTTGGTGCATTTTTTGCTGTTGGCATCATCAATCTCCTTTTGTAATAATTTCTTTGAAATTTTATCGTATTCTTCTGATATATCTGAAGAAATAAAGTTTCTATTAAGATCTCTAGCAGCTCTTGCTGTCGTAGCAGTACCACCAAATGTATCGTAAACTACACCTTTAATAAATTTTGCATTACATCCACATTTTAATTCTTTTGGTGCTCTACATTTAGAACAAACAAGTTCTGGACAAGTAGCTTTAATTGGGGTATCAACTAATTTCTTATTAAAAATAGCATAATGTTTTTCACCTGTCTGACCTATTGATAAAGACCATACAGCACCTCTACTAATTTCTATTTCTTCAAAATATTTTAATATTTCTTCTGGTATATCACTTTTATTTACTATAATTTTTCCCATTTTTTTATATTAAATTAAGTTCTAATAATTTTTTAATAACAGTTTCTTTTTCTTTTTTAGTTAAATCTTCTTTCATTTTCATAAATTCAGGTTTAAATAACCATGTTGTTCTATGGTGTCTACCTTGATATTTACCATCAAGCATATTTTTACTCCATTTTTGTTGTTGTTCTGGTGTCATATATGCTGTTTGTTCATTAGATTTTGATGAAGTATGTGCAGCTTTACATCTTCTTAAAGTATCTTTTGCAAATGGTTCATATACCATATTAAAATAACATTTTTTAATATCTTTAACAAAATGAAATAAATACTCATAATCAGTAGTAAACTTTTTCTTACTTGATGAAGGTTGAACTGCAGGTTTATGCCAGATTATTGTTTGTTTCAATATCCAACCACGTTTTTGCATTTCAATGGCAAATTTTCCTGGCACAAAGGCTTGATGCCCGTTTGAATATTTATCACCAATATTAACCCATAATGATCCATAGGGGGATATTACTCTTTTTGCATCATCAAATATATCACATAAATGTGATATATAACCTTTTATTTTTATTGTCTTTTTTTCTTTTAATTTAAAATATTTAAGTACACTTTTAGGAACATTACCCTTTTCTATCATTTATTTTCCTTTTAGATATTTTAATACTTTTTTAAGTTCATTTGTTGTTAAATCATCTCTTACTTCCATCATTTCAAGTTTAATTTCTGTATCTTCTAAAAATTTCTCTGTTCCAAGCTGTGTTTTATATGCTTCACAATGATAACAAATAAACCCATATTGAGTTTTATCTTTTTTAGTTGTACCAATATTAGTTGTATTACCAAGAGTTAACCAAAGATGATTACAACTTTTATTTTCATCAAATATTTGATGTTCTGCATCATAACTTCTTTGTTGAAAATAAGGTGGGCTGGTGAATACCATCTCTATACTATCATTTACCATACGTTGCATAGTTTTCTTACAGCACTCATTATATGTTTCATTTACTTTTATATTTTTCAATTTCCACCTTCATCAGTATAAAGGTGTTTAATAGTAATCTCACATTGACCATCTGTATCTAAAATAGTTTCCAGGTCTACTCGTTCAAGATTATTATCTTTTAAAAAATAAAATACAACTTCATTTTCTATACTCATATCATTAAGAATTGTTTCAAGTTCACCTACTTTCATAATTACTCCTCTCTTTGTTTTTCAAGGTCATCTTCTACCCCCCCTATTATTTAGTATAACATAAATTTTAAGTTTTGTCAAACCATTTTTACTTCTTTACAACAAATTGGACAAAATTTAAAATCACTCAATAAATTAATACCGCAACATTTCATTTTCTTTCCTAAATATTTAATATATATCTGTATTCCACTTCTACCTGAACTAAAAAAATCAAAAGATATAGTACAATTTTTAATTGCGTGTATTTTAGATATTTTTTTAGCTAAATCTAAAAAAGTTGTATTTTCATCCATAGATGAAAAAATGGTATTTGCTGAAACGTATATTTGTTTTTCTTCCCAATCCTCTATAGGTGTATATCCATCACCTATAAGAATATGTAATTTAGTGTCTTTACGACCACCTCTAGAATCATATGTCATGTTTATCCTCTATTATTTTTTTATGTTGTTTCATATATTCTTCAATTGAAATAGGTGATGGCAACAATACCCATTTTAAAGCTTCTATCCAACCCTTACAAATAAAATCATCAGGTGAATCACACTGTTCTACACCTTCCATCATATATGTTATTTCTGATTTTATTTCTTTTTTTGTTTTCATTGTTCCTACTTTCTTTATATCTGTACAGATATTTTACATATCTGCACAGATATTTTGAATAGATATTTTGAATAGATATTTTATAACATTACAGCATAAGGTACATTTGGTAATCGTGTTGTAAATTTCTGTGCTCCTGATTCCCCAGTAAATACCCATAAAGAGTTTTTTAATTCTCTTTCTTCAGGATAACTCCAAAATTCCCCATCTGTAAACATAACTAAAGGAACTTTAGGAAATCCATATTCTTTAGCCTTATTAATTATAGGTGTTAATTCAGTGCCACCTCTTCCCTTAATTGTAAGACTGTTTACGTTTTTTCTTACAGCATCAATATCAGTAACTTGTGTATCTCCTTGAATAACAGTTAATTTACTACACTTATTTCTAAATTTTTGTATAGCATCTATAGCCATTCCAAGTTCTCTCTTTGACATACTACCACTTGTATCTAAACCAAATATAATATCATTTAGTTCTAATGCCTTTTTCAACCCTGGACTACCTTTAAATCTCTTACTTGACTTTAAATTAGTTCTTTTGAGTTTTGTGTTTGATGTTTGATAATTTATTAACTTGTTTATTTTAGCTTTGTAGTTTGTAGGTACTATAACTACATCTTCATATGCGTCATTGCTCTCAGAACCAATACTCTTTGCATACTCTTTAGCCTCTTTGTATATTTCCTCTGCCTCTTTAACATCCTTCTTTAAATTTTTACTATCACCTTTAAGAGGATTTTTACCATACATCTTTTTTATTTTGTTTGGATTATTTTCAGCAATCTCTATTAATAGTTTATAGTATCTTTCTAAAGACAAGTTTGGTTCAAGTTCAAATTTTTGTATTGTTGGTATGTTAATTCCAGGAAGATCATCTATATACTGATTTATTGAAATTTCTTTAGCTAATTCAGCTATATCTGGTTGTGATACATTAATTAGTCTATTAAAATGCTTATGTGCAACATGTAAAGCTTCATGCTTTAATACCGCAACTCTTTCTTTGTTTTTTAAACTAGACATAAATTTCTTATTTACTAAAAGTTTACACTTTTTAGTAATACCACATGTTTCAACTATACTATCATCATTTACTAATTGATATTTCATTTTAACAATAGTATAACCAAGTAGTGGTGATTGCCTCATCAAATCTTTAATAGACTTTTTTATATCAAAAGGTTCTATTTTTTCACTTTTCATGTATTTTAATCTCCTTTATTCAATAAAACTATTAAAAAGTACATCATCAGCTATATCAGGACATTCTTTGTTAATCTTAATAAAACTAATCAAAAATCTTTCTTCATCTTCCTTTTTCATTAAATGGAAAAACTTTCTAATAGCGTCTATTTTAGGTTTCTGTAAATCTTGAACATTTAAAGTAGAAATTCTTTCTGCAAACAAAGTTTTTCCATCTTCATTAGCATTTTTAAATATACTTATAAGTTCTTCATGACATTTTTCATTAAACACATCCATAGAATCAAAATCCAGTTCACTCCATTCCTTATTCAACCATGTTACAAGCATTGGGTAACAATCAATACCAGTTCCAGCCATAACAAATTCAATCCAGTCTAAATCATTACAACCTTTTAATTGTAAAAATCCATTTGAAAATGCTCTTGGATTATCTTTTGCATTGATATATTGACTATTTTTCAGAATAAAGGTTATAAATTTTTCATCTATTTCCTGATTTCTAGCCCATTTACCCCACATAATTTTGTCAAATTCAAGTTGGTATGTTAATGCTCTCGTAAAAAACGCATTATCTACTTCATTAACACAATGTTCACCATCATCAGGATTTCCAGTAAATATGATATTATAACCACTAACCCATTTACCGTTTTTATCATGTTCTATTTGAGGAACTTTATAACTACCAAACTCCTGATATTGAGCAAAATGTAATAATGATTGTGTAATAAGAGTATTTGCTCTATTAAAATCATCAATTACAATAAACCCAAGACCTTCAGTTGGAAATATATCAGGTGGAAGATATACAGTTTTACCCTCTTTAGATGTAGTATCAATTCCACCCATCATATCACCTGTTTCAGAAAATTGTGCTACTGGAATTACACAACTCTGACCTCCAAATGATTCTGCAACTTGCTGTGGTAAAGTTGTCTTACACAACCCTGGAGTTCCCATTATTACTACTGGAAATGGCATCTTTTCAAGTAAATTCCAATACTCACTTACACTGATGCTTTTTAATTGTTGCTCTTTCATCTTTTCATTATTCTGTTTTACCATTATCCCCCCTTATAAAAAGTTAAAAAAATTATTTCTTTGTAATTACAGTAAATTTATTTGTATTAGTAATATCATCTACTGTTATTTCTGGTAAAATAGGTGTTTCACCACAAAGTGGACAAAACTTATAACTACTTTCTAATTTAGAACCACAACACATAACCCTACTTTTCTTATAAAATCCCTCTATTTTATCTAACATTGCATTGTGGTTTGTGAAAGTAGTAAACAAAAATCTAAATTGTTGCGATTCAGGAACATGTTCAGGTATTTCATATGAAATACAGTTACTTGATGATTTTTTATCATCACTTCCATCAATATAATTGAAATTAGAGTAAACAGTAATCCAACCAGCCCTATTATACCAACTACTTGAAGCACCACCAGTCTTTGTTATGGTACAGTCAATTACATATTTTTTACTATCAATTTTACCATTTATAGCAATAGACTGTTCTGTTTTAGAATTAGATATAAAATTTGATTTAGAAATAATATTTTGAATTTTATTAATATATGAAATAACCCCATAATAAAAAAGATGGCTAATTCCAACATTTTCAGAGTAATATTCATCTTTAGAATTAAATATTTTAAGTTCTGCTAAAATCCTTGTGTCATATTTATCTTTTTTAATAAGAGATAAAGTAAACTTTTTCTTTAAATTTGTTTCACCTTTAATTATTCCACCCATTTTCTTTATTAAAAATAAGAAATCATCAAATTCAGATATTATTTCCTTACTTTTATCAGAAAATATTTTATTTCTAGAAATATTATCTACTATTATATAATCCTTAAATTTATTTTGATAATAGGGCCAACTACCAAGTTTTTTTCTATCTCTATCATCTATTATCTGCCTTACAATGCTAAAATTGTTATTTTTTATTTTCACATCTTCCCCTTTCATCAATAAACTTCATAATTAGCTGTCTTAGTTCTTCTATCATTATTTTCACATAATGGATAAAGTTTTTCACCATCAATTTCAAAGTACCAAGATTTAGTTGAACGTGGTTTTGGTAAACTTAATATAGGACATTCTTTTTTCTTCTTCTTTGTTGTTAGTTCATCAGATATTTCTTCATTTACTTCATCTATAAAGTTTAAAATTTTACATTCTTTATTACATTTTTTAGTCATATTTACCCCTTGTAAGAAAGTTTAATAATCATTAAAAAAACAACAATAATAATGATACCTTCAATAAATGTTGGAGGTGTTATACCAAATATATGTCTTATAGTTTTTTCATCTTCAACTTTTCTAAAGGTAATGTGTTTAAAATAAAGATAAATAAATAATGTTCCAATACCACCAAATAATAACCACAAATTAAATATTTCCACCATTTGTTCTCCTTATAAAAAAAATTGAATGGCAACCAGTAGACTACAACTTCCGATGTAGTCCATCCAGCTTAGCCTCCCACTAAGTTGGATGCTGAATAAACTGGTTGCCAAATAACAACTAATAATATTTTCTATCTTTAATGAATTTATTAAATTCATCTTTACTACCAACTTCTTTTTTCCACTGTTCTATTATTAACTTCTTATACTCATTAATTGGTTCAATTTCTATTGTATTATACAAATTAGCCAGTTGGTCTTTATCTTTTATATCAGATAATATGTATTTAAACAGTTTTCTAGCATTTAAAGACGGATTTTTAATTGTATTTTTGTTATTTTTCATCAATACACCTCATAAGCTCGTCTTTTTCTACCACCACGCTTACCACCATTGTTAGATAATTCTCTTGGATCAATACCAACAATCTCAAAATACCTCTTTTTATATTCTTTCTGTTCACTATAATCAAAGTTCTCACGCCTACATGTTGGTAATAAATGTGATTTACCATAGAACATTCTAAAAGAATAACCCTTTCTGTTTTCTTGTTTCCACCATCTATAATAGCACCATGAACTAATATCTGTATATTTACAACCAAAACATTTTCTTCTACCCTTTCCAACACTTTCATATTTAGCATTTAAATTATCCATCTTACACCCCCTTCTTTTTTTTGGTTGAAGTTATGTTTTATTCAATTTCAACTTCAACAATATAAAAATCATCCCTATTAAACACTTATGACTTGTATATTATACCAAAATTAGAATCAAATGTCAATAAAATTATAAATACTTGATACATATGGACTTATGACAAGTATTTTTTTCTAAATTTTCAATCAAATGGCAAAAAAATCACAAACACTTGATACATATAGACTTATGACAAATTTTCAATCATGCTGTCAGCTATTATGTTTATTTACATTAAAAAACATCTTGACAATTTATATAATTATGGTATAATGCTTATATGAAAAAGTCTAGGTTCTCATATTTAAACTGCAACAAATATAGAAAAAAGTTCCCAGAGGCTTGCAGGTTCAGTACTGATGGTGATAAAATAGTATATTGCACTGCATCATCTATATGTGGAATACCAAGAAAACGGCATGGTTAAGAAAAAAACAAATAAACATATATTAAAGATACCTAAAAAGTTTAAATTGTTCGGACAGACTTATACCGTTGAAATACATGATGACTATGAAGATGGTAACGATAGTCAAGGTGTGGCGCAATTCAATAAAAATAAAATAGTATTACAAAACCAGAAAAGCCTAAAAAGACCAGACAGTAAAACCGAACAGGTGTATCTTCATGAGGTGATACATGTTATTTTTAATGAGCTCCACTATGCAAAAGAAACATATAACGAGCAGATGGTAGATCAACTTGCAAACTGCCTACATCAAATTCTAACAACATCTGAATATAAATGAATAAGAAAATGATTAAAACTCTTTTAATAACCTTTCTGTGTATTGCGTGTTTCACTATAACCAGTCATTGTTTTTCTGGTGATAAAATACCTTTATATCAAAGCAAAACTTACAAAGAATGTGTAAAAGAGTCTGGTGTGGATATGAGTTGGATTGAGATTGTTGATACTAAAAATTATACACATTATATTAACAGGGAAGTTGAACATGCTCTGGTATTTCATAGATATGAGAAATTAATCTTTGTAATTAAAGGATTAAAAGAAGTATATCTCATCTGTGGCCAGGAATATTCCGATAAGACACAAAGTTGGCAATTATTTGAAGTAGATATTAATGATAATGATGATGAATTTACACAGTTGTATAGAGAAATGTTAAAAGAATTGGTAAGCAAGTACAAAAAACCAGAAAAGAAGTGCATACCAAAGGACAGTATTGATATAAAATATGAAATATTTAAAACTAATATTTTGCTGGAAGACGATTTTAATTCCAGATTAATATGAATCATTTAGATCTATTCTCAGGTATTGGGGGGTTTTCCTATGCAGCACAGCAAATATGGAAAGATGATCATAACATAATTGCTTTTGTTGAAAAGGATAAATACTGTCAAAGGGTATTAAAGAAACATTGGCCCAATATACCTATAATTGATGATATAAAGGGGTTTAATTATGAAAAATTTACCAATGTTTCCAACACCGAGAACTCAGATGACAAGACCAGTAAAAATACGGAAGGGTGGTCACAGATGCAATCTGGAAGAGGTAGTTGCAGAAGTGGAACAGCAAAAATCGACCTACTCACAGGTGGGTTCCCATGTCAGCCTTTCAGTGTTGCAGGAAGAAAAAAAGGCAAGAAAGATGACCGTTACCTCTGGCCGAACATGTTCAAAATCATACAAGAAACAAAGCCTACCTGGATTATTGGTGAAAATGTGCCTGGAATCATCAATATGGGGCTCGAAACTACGGTATTTGACTTGGAAGAAGAAGGTTACGAAGTGGAAGTTCTCGTACTACCAGCTATCGGTGTCTCGGCACTACATAAAAGAAACAGGGTATGGATTATTGCCAACACCGACACAGAGAGATCACAAAGATACAGGAATACTGAAAACAAAGATAAGGAAAGACGGCAAGAACAGACTGGACACATTAGGAAGAGTTGTGGGAGTACAAACAGAACATTTAAAAATAGCAGGGAAAACACCTTCACTCAACAGCGACTGGGTAACATGGTTGATGGGTTATCCAGAGAACTGGGTAAACTTGGAGTGATCTGGAATAAAGAACCGAATATTCCCAGAGTAACAACAGGCACAAAAGACAGAATATCTAAATTAACAGCGTTAGGCAATGCGATAGTCCCTCAAGTTGTAATGCCTATCATGTGGGCAATAAAAGAAATTGAATATAATAAAAGTATTAACAGACAGGATGACAGGCAAAGCGCCAAAGGGAGCAAAGAGATCTTCCAAGTGGAGAAAAGTACGCAGTAAGTTCATAAAAAAGTACCCGCGTTGCGCTGTATGCGGTTCTAAAAAGAAAATTGAGGTACATCATAAAGTTCCATTCTATTATGCACCTGATCTGGAGCTGGTAGAAGATAATCTGGCAACTTTATGTGAAAATAAGAAGTACGGTATCAACTGTCATCTCCTTATCGGTCATCTTGGTAATTATTCAAGGATTAATACCCAGATTGAGTACGATATACTGGAATGGCGCATGAAATTAGGCAAATATCGCAGTAAATAACCCCTGGTTGCGTAAAAACCCAGCTATTAGCTGGGCGATACCCCCCTCCATCTACGCAATCGGGGGATCTTACCCCCCCTACACCATATAAACCCCGTAGTATATTCAAAAACAACTAGCTATCTCGCCATTTTCGGCACCCAGCCGCATAATTATTCCTTAATATACACGCCATATTACTATTACCCCAAAAAATTTTGCGAAATTTTTTTTAGATCGCATTTTCATGTCGGATCTGAGCCGATGACGGTATCGGTATGGTCTGATGGGGTGTATAGATGGGTTTATAGGGTGAAAGGTGGGTAAAATGGGGTGAAAGGTGGGTAAAATGGGGTGAAAGGTGGGTAAAATAACATTAAAAAGTCTGAAAATACAACACAAATTAAAAACCGGGACACACAGGTATTCCTGGCGGCATTTTATATTTTTTTGTTTAAAGCTAGGGGGGTCATGGAGTACCTTAACTCTATAACTACTTACTACCTTTACAGTTATGACAAGTAAAAATAGTCAAATTTATTTTATTTTTCTCTGAATTTTACTTGACAAAATCAATCCTACCATTTATACTAGTGTTGTAGTTAAGGTATGCGTTACTGCCTTTTAATACTTTCCAGTAAGTAACTATCTGAGAAAAGCTAAAAACGAAATCCTGAATAAATCCAGAATTGGCAAGCCTCTTTGTCTGGTACTTTTTAAGTGAGAGGATTTACTGGACAAGGTATGCAAACTCTCCCACGCATAGTGTGGGAGAGTTTCTCCCACGCATAGTGTGGGAGAGTTAATAAAGAATTTGGTAATTAATCAGTTTTAACAAATTAGAAATTATTTGCAAATTAATCAAAATCTTCTCCAGTAAAAAAGTATCAAGTAAATCTGGATTTTTTTTCACTTCCTGAATTTTACTTGATAGAGTGGGAGAGTATGGGAGAAAAAAAATGGGCGAATTAATTGGAGAAGAAAAGATTTTAGAAAATCTGACAAAAGTAAAAGTAGACGTGGAGGAATTTGTTAGATTGCAGCAATTAGCAAAAGAAAGAATTATTGACGTAATTAGAAAAGGTATTGAAGATAGATTTACAATCGAAATTCTTTATGATAAAGAATGGAGAGTTATAAATCCTCATATCTATTTTGTCAAAAACAAAACAAGCAATCCTTTATGGAAAAATGATTATGTTAATGCTTGGCAGATTGAAGGATTTAGTAAATCTGGGAAGTTAAATTCTTGGAAACTTTATAAAGTTTCCAAAATTACATTTGCTTCAATTTTAAATCCTGTCAGGGAATTTAAAATTGAAAAAAGTTTCAAGCAAGATTCAAAGATTTATGGAAATGTTTTTAAGCATTCTGTTAACTATTCATGTTAATCCTTTAATCTTTATATCTCTCCCACTCTATCAAGTAAAATTTGGGTTTCTAAGTTTTACTTGATAGAGTGGGAGAGTATGGGAGAAAAAAAATGTTAAAGAAATTAATCAAATTAATCAAGTTACCATTTTTCCACAATGAATTTTTTGTGGAAAACTTAGTAACAATCACTGCAATGAGTATTTTCTTTGTGGTAAACATTGCAGTAATCTTTGGATTGATTAGCCTTTGGTTTTACATTTACAATCTCTAATATGGGAGAAAAAAAAATGGTAGACAAATACGAAGTAGAGTTACAAAACCAATTCCTTTATAAAAAAGGAATTGAAGTAATCACAGAGAAACAAAAACAAATAGAATTAGAATTCTATTTGGAAAAAAACCCTTTATCTTTAACGCAGGAAATAAATGCGATTAGAGAAAACGCAAAATACTTTTGCGTTAACGCATTTAGAAATAAATGGAATACGTGGGATTTGACGTATTCCAAAAAGATTGATTGTGAAATTCCTGATAAAGATTATTTTGTCGATTTAGAAAATCCAAAGTATTAAGGATTTTCTAAATAAAATTTTATCTCTCCCACTCTATCAAGTAAAATTTCGCAATTTTATTTCATGTACTCCATGCCTATCAAAAATTTTTGGTAGTCATGGAGTACAATTTTTTTTATTTCCTTCTATCGTATATCGTAAATATACGATATGATTTTCTGACCTGACATAAAGCAATTATCATTCCAAAGTAGCAAAATAAAAATTTTTATTTTTGTAGTTTTGGCGTACCATTTGCTATGACATTTTGTCAGTAAAAAATGACAAGTTGTCATAGCAATTACTATTCCAAAGTAAAAAAGTAATTACTCTATTTCTAGAAATAAAAGACACTATGACAAAATGGCAGGTTATAGAGTAATTACTCTATTCTAGAATAGAGTAATTACTCTATACATTATCTAGTATAGAGTAAACACTCTATTTCTAGAAATAAAAGACACTATGACAAAATGGCAGGTTATCTGGTCAATTCTATAATTATAGAGTAATTACTCTATACATTATCTAGTATAGAGTAAACACTCTATTTCTAGAAATAAAAGACTCTATGACAAAATGGCGGGTTATAGAGTAATTACTCTATTCTAGAATAGAGTAATTACTCTATACACTATATAGTACCCATGCAAATCCTGTGCCAAACCAGGCGCAGACTATTTGGCTAATTGAGATTCTGTGAGATATTTTTAAGATATTTTTAAGATATTTTTAAGATATTTTTAAGATATTTTTAAGATATTTTTAAGATATTTTTAAGATATTTTTAAGATATTTTTAAGATATTTTTAAGATATTTTTAAGATATTTTATTTTTTTTACTTGACTTTTGATTCTGAATTTGGTAAACTACTACCATGATTAAGTTACTATTCTAATCTTTATCAGGGGGGTATTATGGAAGAAGAAAAATGCCACGAATGTGGAGAAATGGTAGAAAGTGAAAGTCTTGATAGAAATGCAGATTTTTTTTTCTGTTATTGTGGAAATTCTTGGACTAATTTTAATTCTTTCAGAGAAAGAATGTTAAATAAAGCAGATTTTCTCAAAAAATTAGAATAATACTTTTATTAGAAAGTGGGGTTACTATGTTAGAAAGATATAAACAAAAACATACTTTTAAAACTGGTACTTGTAATCATTGTAAATCTACTATTCCTATAGAGGAATGGTACAGAAATGAAACAGAATTGGATAGTTATTATCCTGAATCTGTAAGTTTTTGTGATTCTTGCTTTGAAAATTTAGAATTATAGAAAGGGGGGTTATGATTGAAACATTTTTATCAATATGTATAGTAATCTTTGTTTATCTTATTTTTAGTTAAATTTTACTGGAATTACCTAAACCCTAGTAAGTGAAAACTTACTAGGGTTTTTTTATTGCTATCCTACCAGACTTGCAAATCCTGTGCCAAATTTAAGATATTTTTAAGATATTTTTAAGATATTTTTAAGATATTTTATCAACTGCATGTTGCAAATCCTGTGCCAAACTTGAGATATTTTATCAAGTAGATGTTGCGATTTTTGGCACGGTATTTGCAGTGTTGCAACTCAATCGCAAATTTCATGCCAATAGAGTAATGACTCTATGACAAAATGTCAAAAAATGTTGACAAATTGTCAAGTCAACCTTGCCGCTCAACTTGCGATTGAGACTCAATTGCAACTAGAGTCATTACTCTATGATAGAGTAGAGTCTCCACTCTAGAGTCATTACTCTATGATAGAGTAGAGTCTCCACTCTAGAGTGATGGCTCTATGACAAAATGTCAAAAAATGTTGACAAGTTGTCATTAGCAATTATCATACCTAAAATAAAATTATTTTTGGCACAATAATTGCTACAAAAATAAATCTTAAAATAGTCAATAATTTGTTTGACATTTGATTAGACTTCCTTTATAGTAGAGTCGTTTCAAGGGGTTACTTTTCTAATCTATGGGGGGTACAAATGACTGAAAGTATTTTTGGTATTTTAGTAGTAGTTTTTGTACTGTGGTTTTATTTTATCTTTTGGTCAATTTGAAAAGGGGGGATTATGAGTATTTTATCTTCTATGTTTCAAAATGGCGTATCTATTGACGCATACCCTGAAGTACAAGGTATGCCTGATAGAGAGAAGTATTCTACTATAAATGACATTATAGTAGAAGAAAACAAGGCTATGACAAAGGATTATACGTCAATGTCTTGTTTTGAAAGGGCAAGTATTCTTAAGCTAAACCTTAAGAAATTTGTACCTGTTTTAAAACACAATATATATGGGTATCCATATATATCTGGTTTTAAATTAAAACCAGACTGTGTTATTACTTCTGGGGATTTAGAATAAATCCCATTAACCTTATGCCTTGCAAGGTTAACTGCCTTGCAAGGTTAAAAGGGGTTTTACTATGTTAAATATGAATAAAGGGTTACTAGCAATAGATAAGCAAAGCGAAATTATAGAAGCCATAGACAAAAGAAAACCTTGCATTATCACATATGATAACAATGGTCATAGAATAGTATTACCACATTGTTATTATAGAAATGTTACAAGTAATACAAGTTATTTAGACTGTTATCAAATAGAAGGGTATAGCAATACTTTACCTAATAAAAAACATTGGGTAACATTTGAAGTAGACAAAATTAATATGATTACTTGTTTATATAATCATATTAGTTTTGATATACAATCAGGATTTAATCCTGATAGTACAAGGTACGAAAATAAGATTTATCAAGTATTATCCATATAGTTTAATAGCCTTGTAAGGTTAACTGCCTTGCAAGGCTATTTTTATGTCAATATTGTCTGGATTTAAGTTGCGATTGAGTCTCAATTGCAACTTTATTAACCAATAATCGGTATTTTTGGCACTTTTCCAGCTTTTTGAGATATTTTAGATATTTTTGGTGCTTTTTGAGATATTTTAGATATTTTTGGTGCTTTTTGAGATATTTTAGATATTTTTGGCACTTTTCCAGCTTTTTGAGATATTTTTGAGATATTTTATCAAGTCAACCCGGCGCGATTTTTGGCACACCATTTGCTTGAGACAACTTGTCATCTTTTGACAAAATGTCCGGACAACTTGTCATCTTTTGACAAAATGTCCGGACAAATTGTCAAGTTAATCCTGCGCCTGGTTTGGCATGGTATTTGCTAGTCAAATAGTATGCCAAAGATACAAAAATAAAAATTTTTATTTGGCCAGATTTGGCACAGTATATGCTACAAAAATAAATGTTAAAACGATCAAAAATTTGTTTGACATTTGATTTGATTTATGTATAATGTATTTTAGTTAATGAGTTACTTTATCTTTTTAACCTTGTCAAAGGAGAAATTATGAGTACTGAAGAAGAATTTGGTATCTGTGATTTGTGTGGAGAAGAAGTACCTATTGACATTTTACTGGATAATGAAATATCTGATTTGTCATTATCAAGTAGCGTTTATAGGTATTGTAATCCTTGTTATGATATGGAAAAACATAACGAGGATTCAGAAGTACAAGGTTATCCTATTGATTACAGAAGTACTGAGGGAATGAAAGAATAGTATTTATAGCCTTATGCCTTGCAAGGTTACTACCTTGCAAGGTTAAAAGGGGAAATTATGAAAGACATAACCTATGAAGTAGTCAAAGAAGTAAAGAATATTGATTGGAATTTGAAAATAGAAACTCTTAAAGAGTTTCAAGGCTTGTATCATTTGACATGGTATCATATTGACTCTTATAAGGTAATTTCAGAAAGTTTTAAAACTCTTGAATCTGCAAAATTAGCTATGGGGTTTCTTGTGAAATTGTTAGCTATCAAGTAAAATTTCGGGCCGGGTTAACTTGATAGAAAATAGTGAGATTAGCTATCTCACTAGAGGATCGGGGTGTTGGAACAGGACCTAGACAATAACTGGAATCTACCAGAGCTGGTCTAGCCACCCCGTACCCTTTTTTATTTTTTTTTACTTGACTTTTGATTTATTTTATGCTATAGTATTATTAATTAATTACTTTATCTTTTTAATTTTGTATGGGGGGTAAAAATGTACGAATTAATTATTGTTAGGACAAATGGTAAAGAGGAAAGAAATAAAATAGAAAAAAAGCCTAATTTTAAAGATTTATATAGGTATCTTAACTGCGATATGATAGAAATGTTAAGGGGTTATGACAAAGGCATTTCAAATCGTAGTTTTGATATTTATGCAGACGAATGCAGTAAACTGAAATATCCTTTTTATAAGAATCATAAGGCTACTGGTTTTTGGCGTACTTGGTTAAAAAGGAATATGGGTATTAAGGAAACTGATAGTTATATTGCAGGGGATATAGCTATTATTAACAAATTAAAAAGGTAGTAGAAAAATATTATTTTTTCCTGATACTACCTTGCCTTGCAGAGCATCCGGTATCACGCTCTGCAAGGTTTTTTTATGCTCTCAGGCCAACAGTCCCGGACCTGCTGTGCAGCTAGTTCCACAACCAGTCCCGGACCTGCTGTGCAACCAGTCCCGGACCTGCTGTGCAACCAGTCCCGGACCTGCTGTGCAACCAGTCCCAGGCACTCAAGGACAACTAACCGAATATCAAGCTCCCCGTGCAACACTGGCTTGAGATATTTTTGAGATATTTTTGAGATATTTTGGCACGCGATCTGCATAGCAAATCACATGCCAATTTATTAAATACCTGAAAAAATAAGATAAAACCACATAATACAAATTGTTACAACAACACACATTAATATCTCCCCCAAATTTACCCACCCTCTTTAATTAGGTTAATAGGAAAGGGGAATTGTTCCCCTTTCCTATGGTACATACTTAACTTCAATCAAGAAGTATCATGTACTCTGTTATAAAATGCTTCTGAAACCAATCCAAACCCTGCCTTACAGTTTTATAATTGCCCATCATTTCTGCCCCAATGATACAATCATAAACTGCGACTGCGTCTGGAGGCAAAATACAGGATTCTCCTGTGAATCTATTACTTACTTCCACAGGCTTACTATCCAGTATTTCACACTCAAAAGGTAACTTTCTCATTTTACCCCCTTAAAAAGTTAAAAAGATAAAGTAATTAATTAGTAATACCTTACCAGAAATCAAATCAAATGTCAAGAGAAAAAATATAAAAAGTAAAATTATTTACAATTAATAACTTCAATAATAGAATCATTTTTTTCTATTAAATCAATAGTAAAACTATTTCTATTATCATCATCTATTATATGATTATTTCCACACTCACAACCACTATATATAGTACCATTTGCACAACTAAAACAAAAGCTATCATCACCAAAACCCATACAACTATTTTTTCTAATACTGCAATCTTTACAAACATCTATAACCATTTTTTCATCTCCCATACAAAATTAAAAAGATAAAGTAATTAATTAGTAATACCTTACCAGAAATCAAATCAAATGTCAAGAGAAAAAATAAAAAAACCCTACAAGTTTTTACACTTGTAGGGTTACACATTCTAATACTTCTAATTAGAAGTATCATTAGTAGATTTCAAATACTCTACAAATGTGTTTGAAGCTAATTCTACTCTAGACTTATCCAAAGTAGCCATTCTTACTATATTGCTACTGCGTTTTTCTACCTTACCATTTTCCCATTCAATAGTAAGTATTGTACCAATACCACTATCTTCTACTTCTAATACTTTCCCATTCTTATAATTACCCCCTACACTATCTACTATATCCCCTACACAAAATCCTAAATTCTCCATTTCTACCCCCATACAAAATTAAAAAGATAAAGTAATTAATTAGTAATACCTTACCAGAAATCAAATCAAAAGTCAAGAGAATTATTGACTATTTTAAACGCTTTTTTATATCCAGAATACCTCTCTAAATTTTTATCATAATTACCTACTTTAAAGCTACAATTACATTTTCCATAATTATGAGAATATTTGCAATGGCAGTTTAAAATATATAGCATAGCATATCCCCTTTTTAACCAATCTGGATATAAGAAACTTACAGAAGATTCTTCTGGACTTTTTAAAATTCTACAATCAATACTTTTATCTACTCTAACCCCTTCTACTATTAAGGTAGTACCAAAAAAAGCATAGGTTTTCTCTCCCAATACACATTTTACAATATCATTCTCTGTAATATTCTCTGTAATCATTATACCCCTTTAAAAAGTTAAAGTAATTAATTAGTAATACCTTACCAGAAAATAAATCAAAAGTCAAGAGAATTATTGACTATTTTAAGATTTATTTTATCTACGGCCTGGCCTAACAAACTACCAGGCTAACCCGGCTAACCCAGCACAAGAACAATATGTCAATCTCCCCGTGCAACACTGGCTTGAGATATTTTAGATATTTTGAGGTGAGATATTTTTAAGATAAGACTGCTGGTGGGTATTTTGAAGTATATATTGCATAGGTATTTTCCAATAGCTTGAATAAATCTTCTGCCTGTTTTTCCTTGTCAGCATCAAATACAATTGCAATATCATGTAAGCCCTCGTTGGCGAGCTTTTTTCTGACGATATATGCCATAGTCATGCTTGCATTATATTGCACTGTTAACATGATGCCTTTGTTAACATGTTCTTTTAGTACTTGCTCTTTTGCTGTAGACATAATAAGCTCCTTATTAAAAAGTTATAAAGTTTAATTAAAAAAGTATTATATTACAAAATAAATCAAATGTCAAGAGAAAAAATAAAAAACTTTTATAGCAGATACTGTGCCAAACCTGGTAAAATAAAAATTTTTATTTTCTATACTAGGAACAAGCTATGTAGTTATCAAGCTACCCGTGCAACACTAGCTTGAGATATTTTAGATATTTTAGATATTTTAGATATTTTAGATATTTTATCAAGTTAATATTGTGCGAACTTTGGCACAGGATTTGCATATAGCAAATACCGTACCAAGCTCTAAGAAAATAAAAAAAACCCCACAAGTTTTTACACTTGTGGGGTACTGAATTCTAGAATTCAAATCTAGAATGATTCCTTACCTGCCTTATCCTTACCTTTAGACTTCTTACTATTGTCTATCATAAGGATTTGGACTGGTAAGTCTTGCCCATTACTAGCAATACAAAAATCGTTACCATTTGGAGTTTTCAAACTCCAAGTAGCATAGCCACGATTATCGTCATTCCTAGCTTTGCGTAAGGCTTCAATATCAATTTTCACGCTAGAATTTGCGATTCTATCAATATTGAATTCTACTACCTTTGCTTTGTCAGTAGGCATTGACTATTCTCCTTCCCTTTAAAAAGGCTATAAATATAAAATTCATTTCATTAATAGACACATTATACTAAATAATAAATCAAATGTCAAGAGAAAAAATATTTATTTACTAACTTTTCTATCCAATATATAATCAAGTTTCTTACTTTGTAGCATACTGGTAAGTATATCAGTAAATTTTCTTTCTAATTCTTTCTCTTTCCTAGTATCAATTTCTTTTAATAAGAATTCAATACTACGCTTTCGCTTTACAATCTTTACTTTCACTTATAATCACCCCCCTTATTTAAAAAGGCTATAAATGTATTTATCAAAGATTATATAGGAAAGTATATCAAATGTCAAGAGAAAAATCTATTTATTTCGGTTCAAGTGAAAAAAAATTTAACGCAACATTGGCACACCATTTGCTACGGCCGGCCACATTAACTTGATATTAGGATCCCAGGCCAGACCAGGACTCCAGTAAACCAGGACTCCAGCAATACCGGTAACCGGTACCAGATTCACTTGTTAAGTGTATACAGCTCCTGGCAGCAATACCCGGTTATATCAACTAACTGTTGCGCAACTTTGCATCTTTTAGATATTTTAGATATTTTAGATATTTTGCAACTTTGCATCTTTTAGATATTTTAGATATTTTAGATATTTTAGATATTTTGCAACTTTTAGATATTTTATCAAGTAACTGTTGCACGATGCGATTGAGACTCAATTGCAACTAGATATTCCTGTAGCAAATCCCGTACCAAAACGTCAGATATTTTGAAATTTATTTTTGTAGCAAATTCCGTACCAAAATAAAAAATAAATTTTTCTCTTGACTTTTGATTCTGATTTTGGTATAATGCTTTTATTGATTGATGGAATCTACATTAATCAGTTGGAACTTTATTTTTACAACTTTAGCATGAAAGGGGTGCCGATGAATTGAAACATTAAAGGCTGGCTGGATGGTAGTATTTTTGTTTGGTAAGTTGTTTGTTGTTTTTATTGGTAGTCTTATATTTCTTGCCATAGCTAATATGATACTTGGCAACAAAGACTAAAAAGTTGTTTTAATCTTTAGAACTTGAAAGGGGGTGATAAAGTAAATGGCAGATAAGCAGAAAGTTGTAGAGTTCAGCATAGACAGGATTGCAAATTCTACTGTTAAGGTTGATATCGAGGCTCTAAGAGAAGCTCGTAATACTGATAACAGGGGTTATGCAACTTGGGCTCTTAAAACGCCTAATGGCAATGATTTTTGCATCGCGTCTAATGACCAAGACTTGTTAGTTCAGATGTTGGTTATTGACAACAGCAAAAAGTCAAAGGGCAAGGACAAAGCTGGCAAGGAATCATTCTAATCTGAATAATTAGAGTGATGGCTTTTGTCCTCTGGAGCTCTAGGTCGTAAATAAGATTTCCCTAGAGCTCCAACTTTTATTTTTTTAACCTTAAAATGAGAGGTCGAGATGGCAGTTCATTGTAAAGAGTGCAAAACAGGTGAACTTGACATAATCGGCACCGGGGATTACGGAATTGAAGTTGAATGTTTAAATCACTACTGCGGTGCTATTTATGACCTTGAACCTGATGGGTTGGGGCAAGGTGGGGAAGAATGGGTTGAAGCTAAAATGATAGAACGTCAGAAAATTCAAGATGAAGAGTTCCTAGCATATACGGCTGATACTTATGATGATGACCTACCAGATCCGACTGATGGGTGTATGGATGGTGATGTTTGGGATGATGAACCAGAAAAAGATGAGGATTTCCCTGATAGAGTTTGGGGTGATTAATAAGTTGTAAAGAAAGGGGGTGATAATGTTACCACTACTGTTATTAATCCTTCTGTTGTAAGTAGTTATAAGTACTAGCACTGCACTGGTGCCCATATTAGATGATTCACGGGCACCAGTGCTTTTTTTATGTTCCCACCTGGAAGACCTATTCAACCATATAGTTGCAACTATTGTGTCAAGCTGATGTTGCGTAAAGTTGGCGCTTAGATATTTTGCAGAGATATTTTGCAGAGATATTTTGCAGAGATATTTTAAATATAACTTCAACCTAATCGTAATGTCAATATCACATGGAACATGCAAAATCACGATTAGGATGGAACTTTAATATCAATATATTACTTGACATTAATTATTTGTCCCCGGGCTCAGATATTCCAGTTACAGATAATTTACGATTATGCGCCAACCTAATCGTAAATTTGAAAAATGGGGGCTCGGTACGGGCTCTCCTGAATTCACGATTTTATAAATAAGTTGCACCTTTTCTTGTCAATCAAACCTGGCCTTAATCAAATTACGATTAGGTGCCAACCTAATCGTATATTTCTAAACCCGCTGCAGGTTAAACATAATAAACGAATATATTACTTGACATTCAATAAGGAAGAGCCCTAAAATTTTCACGCCTTCGGGTAACATTACGATTTTGATGTAAAAATGACAGGATGTCAATAAAAGATGGCGCAAAGTTGGAATAAATAGGTAATTGATGCAAAGATGCGCAAACCTTACTTGATACTAGAGGTGTAAAGTTGGCTGAAGGCACATTGAGGTAAAAAGGTGTCTTTTTGAGGTGTTTTTAATGTTTTTTATGAAGTGTATAGATATTTTGCATAGATATTTTAGTTACAAATTATACTAACCATAGCATAAGAGTTATCCATATAATTGTAACAGCTGAACCACCTGTAAAATATAATCCATCTTACAAATTTCATTATTCTATATCTGGGTTAGGTAAAAGTGAACCTGGTAAAGGTATAAACATTGGTGTATCTTTAACTTCTTCTACTTGTGGTATTACACAAGTTGGTGAGAATCTTGGTATTTTTTCTTTTATTACAGTTTTATCGGTACTTATACAACCTGTTAAGGTTATTATTGCAAATATTGCTAAAATCTTCTTTTTCATTGTATTTATTCTCCTTTATATTACCTTGAATAAACTGGCAACAATCATCATTGTACAGGTAAATAATATTCCCATTATAAACCAAAACCACCAATAAGGTTTTAACTCTATACATTCATTTTTCCAGTAATCTTTTATGTTTTTAATCATTTTCATTCCAAATAGTCGGTTATATTATTCTGTGCTATTTGATTATTTAAAGAATTTATACCTAAATTGTATACGAGTTCATCTCTGAATTTTCTTAATTGGGTTTTCATGTCATGTAATGCTTTATTATTTGAACTGGTATCACAATCTTCCATAATACTATCAAGTCTTTCTATTACGTAGAACATGCATACTCTGTTATCTTCTTCTATAATTTCCTCGTATTCTTCTTCTTTGTATTCTTCTTCTTGTTCTTCTTTTTTATTTTTTCTTGCCATCTTTTATTCCTTTTGTATTATTGTTAAAATTATAGTTTGTATAGATATTTTATATTCTTTTTCCACTTCTGAAATTATATAGAGGACATAGAGGAATACCACATGACTCTACTTCTTTTGGTTGCCAGTTTACACATTCCAGACAGTTTTTCCTGATTGCTTTCATCGGTGTCAGTTTAACTGTCTGAAAAGTACCATTTTTACCTCTTATTTTCTGTTTTATCATTTTTTTCCTTTACCTTTGGAACCAGACAATCCTGTGAAATTATTAATTTTCATATTTTTCTCCTTTAATCTATAGGTTTATTACCGTTTATAATTACCCAATCCCTGTTAGGAAATGTCTTTGTTGGTATAAGTATTGTTAATTTATCTGATATTATCTTAATTACACAACGATTTACTGCGATTATCCTCCCATCATCAAAACCTGCCTCGTTGTATAGCCTTATTTTTGTTCCAACTGATATATTCATATTACCTTTAAACTTCCTGTAAGCTATTTCTCTTACAAGCAATGTTCTTATCTGTAATATTACATATGCTGCTATTATTACCTGTATTACTGGGAATATATATTTAGGTTTTATTCCGTTTTGTAGTATATTTACTATTAGATCTTGTAGTTCCATTTTATTTTTCCTTATTTAAAGCTTCTGCTGTAATAAACATTATTCCTATACCTATACCTTTACCTTTTATTATCTTTATACTGTTAAAATTATGCTTCAGGTCATCAATTAACGCCTGTGGTGTATAAGTTTTCTGAAAAGTACCTATTGATGTCTTTACACCATCTTCAATGTTAGATATTACCCTGTTTCTATTAAGACCTTTACCTCTAACTGTTATAAATGCTTTTCCTGAAGGTTTTAGAGCATTTGATATCTCTGTAATTACCTGTTTTCTTTCTTCTGGTACTAAACAGTTAAGTACATAGTTTGAAACTATTGTATCATACTTTTTATTCAATGCTTCTGGGTTATTATTGTAATTAGGGTCGTGTTCAGTAACTGAATCAGCAACTTCTATCATTGCACCTGTATCATATGTTGCAGTACCGCTCCCATGATGTAAAACGTCACCTTTAATAAGTTTTCTCTTTATCAGCATCCTTGTCGGTGTACTTATTTTTGTTCTCATGACCTTTGCACAGATATTTTGAAGTTCTGTCATACCTCACAACTTCCTGACATACAACTAAATTGTTGGCTCCCCTCAGTGTTATCTGTAATCTCAAATTCATTTAATTTATCCCAATTTATCTCTTTAGGCATCACTTTTAACAATTTATGGTATTCTTCTTTTTCACATTCCTGATATGGTGCTTGTTGATAACAATGTTCAGAAAACGGTAAAAATGCTACACCAGATATTTTCTCAAAATTTTTATACACCCAACTACCGACATCCAACCACTCATTTTCCTTTATATTTATAGTCGTAGACGGATTATGGTCACAATAGTGTTCTTTATATATCATCCATAATTCTAATTGTTCTATGGCAGTTTTATCTGTCCTAGTTATACAACCTTTAGGAGCTTTTATAGGAAAACTAAATACTGTTGTACTATCTGGTTTAGTTATATCATCTTCACACGGAAACCCTTCACTTATCATGAACTTTGCTATTGGATCTTTTTTACTTACTCTTACAGATCTTATATAGTATTTTGAATGTCTTGCGTGTATACCAGATGAAGAATCAACTAATTGACTGACATTTCCAGAAGGTTTAACACAAGTTATTGCAGCTGCTTGATTAATTCCTATCTTTTTAGACCATTCTTTGTTAATTTCTGTAGCATAATTTCTTAATTCATTTAATAGTGTTATTAATTTTTCTTTACCTTGTGAACCATTTGTTAAAGAGTTATCCATAATACCTGTCATTGATACACCAAGCAATGCTTCTTCTTTACAATTTTCAGACCATTTAGATGAAATATATTTAAAATCAGTTAATGACGCTTGAAATGTACCTAGTATAGTAGCTACTTTAATCTTTTCCTTTAACTCTTTTATAGTATCTGTTTCTCTTACTACTACTTCTGATAGATTACAACATTGTTTTGATCTAAGTATTATCTCCCCACATGGATTAACACCTACTTCATGATTTGTAGAACGTCTTTCTTCTCCAGCCCTTGTATTTATATTTTTTATAGCATCTAAGGCAGCATTTCTATTAAATATCCCCCTTTCACCTGATTTAGAATTATATAAAGATAACCATTCTTCCATAAAGATGCCTATATCTGGCTTTTCTGTATAAGCAACTGAATTGTTTGATAACGTAAGTTCTGGATTTTCAATCCACCATTGACCAGATTTAGCGTGTCGCATCCTTATGTCAGAAAGGTTACTTAATGAAATTAAACTGGCTCTTCTAACACCACCTACTACTACAACATCTGCTATTTTACAAAATAGTTTATGTACCTCAAATGATGTTAACTTTCTACCAACGGATTCTTTAAATGTTTGTATAGTAAATCTAAATAGTTCATCTAAAGGACCACTTCCTGATGATCTTCCACCAAATGTCTTTAATCTAGAACCTGCTGGTCTTACATGTGATATATCCCATTTAGGTATCTGGCCAGCTAATAATAAAGATATAAGTTCTTTATACGCTTTAGCCCAACCACCTTTTGAATCTGCAACTACTATAGTCGTATCTGTATTATTAAATTCTTCTGCTATTGTTGGTAATTTTTGTACAAATTGCCTTTCTACACTAAATCCTACACCTACACCATTTAATAATACATATAACATTTCATCAAAACATCTTATTTTATCTGCATGAATAAAACTACAATTATAATTAGCCATATTATCACGCTTTAATGCTTCACCTGCTGTCATCAGTGCTCTCATAGAAGGCATTACTTTAAGACCTATAATATTACTTTTAATTTCATTACACATATCCTCAGATATTTTATAATTACATATTTCTTTTAAATGTATTTTAAAAAATTCAACATATCTGGTAACTGTTTCGTTCCATGTTTCTCTTCTTTTTTGTTTATCTAGCCACCTTGAATACCGTGATAAATGAATAAATGATTGATATAATGTAGGTAATTCCGAAGCATCTTCTGTTATTTTATCCATTTATAACCTTTCTTTATATAAGTAGTTAAAAAATCTTCTAAAGATATAACCTCTTACAAAACTAATTGATGTAAATATTGATGCTATCAATATACTATCATATAATGTTATTTCTGTCAAATCAAATAACGGTAATATATATAATATTAATACTTGTGCTATCAAAAATCCTGTAGATACATTGGTTGCAGATTCTATAAGTGATAATTTTTTACTTTGCAATTAAAGATATCACAAATTTTACAAAATAATAAATTAAACCAATAGAAACTACTCCTGATAGTACACAAAACAAACACCCTAATCTACTTCCTAAACTCATATATTATCCTTCAAAATTATAATTTCATACGAAATATTTGTGGATTTTCACCATTAAATACAACACCGCAAGATACTATAGGTTTAAATTTAAAATTTCTACCATAAGCAAATGCTAATGCTTTACGATTGACACCACTACCAACATTCATTCCAAAAATACAATCTTTTTCACTTGCTGTATACTCTATTCCTGACATACTATGATTATGTCCAACAACAGTACTTTGCCTATTTGCGATTGCTAAATTTAAATGAGCATATCTTCCAGAACTTCCTGTACCATGTTCATATATAACATCATCTATAATAAAATTAAAATCACTTTGCCAACCTTTAGGTAAATCCCACATTTCATGAAATGATCTAAAACATCTGGAAGGTAAACCAACAGTTCTTCTTTTTCTATCTGGTAATCTATCATGGTTTCCTAAACACAATTTAATTTTTGGAAAAGCCTTAAACCAACTTTTTAAATGTTTATCTGCTATCTCCATTTCTTGAGATGGTGACCATAGATCTGGATCATGTTCATGATATGAACAACTATGCATATCAACAAGATCACCTATGTGAATAACTTGATTACATTTATTCTGTTTACCTATATTAATACAAAACTTAAGATAATCTGAATGTTCAAAAGGAATATGCGTATCTCCAATAACTAATACATTATTTTTTTGTTTTTTCATTTTATATTTCTGGATTTTTATAAATGTGCATAGAATGTTCTATATTTTCTATTTTCATATTACATATATTACATATTTGATTATGATTACCACCTGATTTAAACCTTTTATTACAAATGATACAATTTCTCTCCTTTTTTACTAATGCACTATTTACTCTTAATAAATACATATCAATAATTTTATCTTCATTCTCCTTTCTTATTTTAATAGAATTTTTATTATTAATACGCCTTCTTTCTATCTTACATTCTTCATGTAAATACTTTTCATTGCCAAAATTTTTAATACCTCTTTTCATACAATGTTTACATATTGCAGTATGTTTTTCCCATTTTTTTCTTTTCAATAATTAAATACTTTCTATTAAATAAACTGGTGGGTGCTATAAAGTCATTTTTATTATGTCAAACCGATTCTGATTTGATTTAAAATTTTTTACTCTAGCCACCCACCAAATAATCTTATAGTTACTATATAGTTATACAACAACTAAATTTAGTTATAAATATCAAAATGTAATGTAACTTATTTATATATATAAACTTATGTGCTTATTTAATATCTTCCATTTATTATAGAAACTATATAGAAACTATATAGAAACTAACAACATTTTTTTGAATCAAAATACCTTTTAACTTGAGATTCTGGTATATAATCAGGTACATTTTTCATACATTTATCACATATTATATAGTTTTCTACTATATGATTTTTATATAAATTAGATGGTGTATTACATATAATACAAATACATTGTATATTATTATCTTTTATATCTATTGATCCCAACCCGTTATTTGATCTACTTCTCTTTCCCATCTTTTCTTAAGAATATCAACTGAACATGAACCCATTTCAAGAAAACGATTAGTTTTTAATTTAACATCACAAGGATTACATTCACCATAATTATTACAATCTCTATAATCGCTACTTATCTTAAAATTATTATCAAAAATAGAACCTATTGGATCTTCATTTAAATATAAATCCCTATGGCACTTATAAATATTACCTTCAGGACCTATAATTAACTCATTTGTCTTACATGAAACTTCTATATTTTGTTTACCTTTAATACTATCAAGATATTTAAAATGCCCAAATAAATGACCATCATAATAACCTAAATAATCTTTAATAAAGAAATATACCTTAGAAATTCTACATTCTTCAGCTAATTTAAGATTATACTCTATATTATGTGGAAAATTAATAGAAAATATACCAACATTAAAACCAACATTTTGTAATACAGATGCTCCTAATACTGTATCTTCAATATTCATAAATTTAGGATGAAAACTTATTCTTATTGATTTATAACCTGTTATATCATGTGAAAACATAGATTCAGGACTTACATTTTCTATAAAATCACCTAAATCAAATTGTAAATTAGTAAGTAAATCTATAGGATGTTTTAATTCTTTTAATAAAGGATAAAATTCTTTATATAATGTAGGTTCTCCACCACCTAATGTAATTGGTACATTTTTAGGTATATCTAAATTATTTAAAAAACTTAACCAATCTTTTGATGGTAATTCTACTCTAGATTTTACTAAATTATTAGATCTTCCATTAATACAATAAGAACAATTTAATTGACACCTCAAAGTTAAGAAAACTGGTATATATGTAATATTATTTGGCACAGATATTTTACTCATAACCAAAATATTCCTTTTTTATATTTTTATCACAATAAATACAAATTCTAACTGTTGAATTATATGATATATCCTCAAATACTGGTGGTGTGTCTAAAGATTCATATATCCTACCACATATAGAACACTTCCACGGATATCTTTTAATTCTTTTTTTCTTTTCTTTGCTCATTTTCTTTAATTAATTTTATATAATCTTTATCTGATTTGTTTAAATCATCTATCAAATCATATAATTTTTCAGTTTTCTTTTGATGCTCTAATAAACAGCAATGTTTAAACTTAACACCAGAACCGCAATGACATCTGTTATTTCTACCAGTTTTAGATTCAAAATTAACTACTTTATAAAGTAAATTAATCTGAAATATTGATGTTTGTCGTTGTTTTTCAATTTCATCTAATTTAGTTGTAGTCATTTTTTATTTAATACTTCAATAGTATTAATAATCTCTTCATTACTAGGAACTTTAAAAAATAAATTTAATTTATCTCTATTTTCTGTTAAATGCCTATGTTGCCACATAAAATTATATAACCATATTACACAAGTATCAATATTACCAGCATAATGTGCAACCATAAACGGCCAAGATGCTATACCTATATAACCTTTACTATTTAATAGTAAAGGTATACAATGAAAAAATGTATCTTTATCTGTATAAGCTGATATAACATCATCTGTATCCCAATCTATATATTCTTCTTCACCGCCAATAACTATAGGACTACCACCTAATTTTTTAATATCTCTAAATAATTGTTTCCACCAATCTTCTTTAGGACTTCTAACATATTTTTCAGACTTTGACCATGAACTACCACCTAAAGTATATGGATACATAATTATCGGATTATGTACACCATTTAATATATTTAAAGACCATTCAATATCTTTATTATTATAAGAAAATTTATAATCTTTCTGAATTGGATAAGGTAATGGTGAATCATCTTCTCTCCAATCTACTAATTTTTTATATCCATCATTATGTGCTGGTAATCTATTAAGATATACTTTATCTATAATAGGTGAACGTTCTAAAAATTCTATAATCATGTAAGTAACACCTATATATGTATTTATCAAATATATATCAGCTTTATTTGCATTTTCTTTATTTAATAAAGATTGTAAACGTGCTGCATATGTTAAATTATCACCTAATCCACCACTAACTATTAAAGCAATTTTATTATTATTATTATTTTCCATTAATTTCCCATTATTTTTTCAAATTCATCTCTTTCTAATAAAGGAGCCATATCTTCAATAGGTTTTCCAAAAACCAATTTAGGTAGTATTTGTTCACATGGTTTTATTTTAACATTACAAAATATAGGCCCATCATACTCTAAAATATAATCAATAAAATCTAGTTCACTATGATTATCAATGTCTATAACATGTAAATTATATGCTTTAGCTATTTTATATAAATCTGGAAATCCAAGACCGCTATTTGTATCAGATGCTGTATATTTAGAATTCAACCAAGTATCTTGTGTTATTTTAATCATACCATATTCATTATTACACATAACAAATATTTTTATAGGTAAAGAATTATAAACTACTGTTTCTAATTCTTGTATATTCATATTCATACCACCATCACCTGTAATACATATTATTCTACTATTAAAATCTGCAAATTGAGCTCCAATACTTGCTGGTAAAGCGTACCCCATAGGTGAATGATTAAATGCACTAAATAATTTTTGTTTATGTCTAATTCTGTATGCTTGCATTGTCCAAGTAAGAGTAGCACCAGTATCAGTAATTATAATATCATTATCTTTAGTTTTTTTAGATAACTCATTCATAAAAACATAAGGATTAACACTATCTCTCCTATCATAATATTCTGATAAGCATACTGGAAATTTTTCTTTCCAACTTAAAATTTTATTTTTCCAATTAGTTAAATCTTTAGTTTTAATAGTATAAGTATTTATATGTGGAAGAAACTTTTTTAAATCATAGTATATCTTTAAATCTATTTCCATACCATTATCTTTATTTATTTCTTTATCATTTATATTTATAAATATTTTCTTTGCTTTTGGTGAAAATTGTGAAGGATTACTACCAGTTTGGTGTGTATCTAACCTAGAACCAAAATTTATAATTAAATCAGCATTTTGTACTGCAAAATTACCATATCTACAAGATGATATACCAAAACTGCCTATAAGATTTGGTGTATCTTCATGAAATAAATCAACAGTAGACCATGTAGTAACAAAAGGTATACCTGAATTCTTTAAAAACTCATACATCTCTTCTTCTGAATGACTTATTTTTACACCACCACCTATTACTGCAACAGGCCTTTCAGATTCACGGATTAGATGCAACATTTCATAAATTTTACTTACTAAAAATGAATAGTCATAGATATTTTTTTGAACAAAAGATTTTAATTCTTCAGGATTTCCTATATCCATCCTTTGTATATCATCTGGTAAATCTAATACTACAGGTCCAGGGTTGTCAGAATTTGCTAAATGTATTAACTTATCTAGTTCATATTTTATTAAATATGGGTCTTTTAATAAAACAGCATATTTAGTAATAGGTTTTACAATATCTACAACATCCATTTCTTGAAAACCTAACTGTCTTATTTGTCTACCATTTTTGAGATGATTAGTTGGAGGTGCTCCTACAATATATAAAGTTGGTATTGAATCAAAATAAGCACAAGCAATACCTTGTATCAAATTAACCATACCAGGTCCACTTGTAGCGATAGCAACACCCAATTTACCAGTTATTCTAGAATATGCTTCAGCTGCTATAGCTGCTCCTTGCTCATTTTGAAATGGTATTTCAGTTATACCTTCTTTATTAGATATACTATCTAATAAATTTACAACAGTACCACCATTACCACAAAAAATATGTTTTGTATACTTTTCTAAGTATTCTGCTATATAATCAGCAACTTTCATATTTATAGTATTTCTTCATCTTGTAAAGGACATAAATTTAAGATTTTTTTATCTGAAATTACATCAATCGGTATCTTTAACTCTTTATCATTCTTTAAAATAGAATACCCACAATAGTATTCTACAGTCCAATAAGCTGTTTTATCTTCTTCCTTTATTAATTCTTTTGTTTGTCTTTGTAAATACGGACAACTAATACAACTACTAATAGATAATCTCTTATTCATATATACCCCCCTCATTTAAATAAAATTAATACCGCTGGGTCTTTTATTTACATACCCATCTAAAAATATGTTACAAGCATCCATCCTACAACAACCTTTACAATCTATATTAACTTTAAAATCAGTTTTTAAATATTCTATAATTTTCCAATATCTTTCACTATTTATTATTTCTTCAACTGTATTATCATGAACATTACCCATACACATATCTTTTCTTTTACCACCAAAAAAATACCCACATGGATAACAACCCCCATCACCACTTACTTCAAATATTAAAGGTATTGCAAGACATTTATCATATGGTTTTTCACCTTTTAATTCCATTATATTCCATTTAGGTGTAATATCAGTATCTTTTGTACTCATATTTTCAGCATATTTTAAAATATTAATAACATTTTCATTATTATACATATTTAAATCAAACTGAGTCATACCAGTTTCACCTTCATCTGGCAAACTACATTGTTTGATAACAAAATAATCAACACCTGAATCTATTGCGAATTGAGATAAAGGTATTATTTCATCAATCATATTATCTGGTGTAAATACCATTTGAATACCTATATCACATTTGTAATTAAATTGTTTCTTTAATCTTACTATATCTCTAACATTTTGAAATACTATATCTCTTTTATTAGAATTATGTATTTTTCTATATGCCTCTGGTGTGTATGCACTTATATTAAAACGCATCCATTCGCAAGATTCTAATATGGTTTTCTGTTTATATTCATTATCTACAAGAATTCCATTAGTTGATATTGCCATACTTAAACCTTCATTTTTACCAACATTTAAAGCATTAAAACACTCTAAATTCATAGTTGGTTCACCATCACCTATAAACCCTAATGATTTAACACCTGCTTTAGCTGAAGATTTAACGAGATTTGTTATTAGCGCATCTTTTTCTATACTTTCGCCATTTAAATCTTGAAATTTACAAAATCCAAAAGAACACAACATATTGCAACGTTTTGTAAGTCCAACATCTATATGTATAGGTGGGATTCTTTTATTATAATCAAAATGTTCTATTACTCTTTCCATATGAAAAAGTAATTTTGTTGAATCATGGTATCTTTTTATATCTGTTGTAGTTTGCATATTAATATAATTTTATGTCAAGGAAAATTCTATTAACCTAATTATAACATAAATTTAAAAAAATGTCAAATTTATTTAAAATAAAAATTTAACTTGACACTATGCCATATCAGCTGCAGCCTCAAATCCTAACCATACAGTTCCTGCATCGGTAGTAATAAAAGTATATACAGCAATACCATTTGCTATAGTTGAACCTACTGGTGTACCTAATCTTGCACCATGTCTCCATTTAACACTTGCTGGCCAAGTTACAGTTCTATTTCCTGTAGCATCTTGTTTCTGAATTAATGTAAAACTTCCTGCAACTCCAGATGCAGGTGGGTTTGAAAAAGTATATGTACAATTACCTGTCAATGTTAATTCAAAAACATTACTAGATTCATAATCTATTGTATATGTTGTACTTGTATTTGCAGTTGTTAAAGTTTCAGCATAATCTTTAAATTTAGCTCTAGATACTTCAGCATCACCATAATCAGTTGGTGTACCAGATGAAGGTGTTATTGTTTCTATCCATGGTTTTATAAGTAATTCATTTGTTCCTATAGCCATGCCAACTAATATTGAATCAGCTCCTGGTTTTGCAGATGTCATTTCACCTCTATTAGAATTAGATAGATAATAAGGCGCACTTGGAGTTAAACTCCAATTAGGATCTGAAATCCAACCGTCATATTGTGCAAAACCATCTGCACCTAAATTAAAATCTTCTTTTGTAAATCCAACAAATCTTGAATCAGCTGAACCAGTAATACCTGCAAGACTTAATTTTAAAGTGTCATCTGTTGTTCTATAAACTACTTTATACGCAGATAATGTTTGACCAGCTATAGCTTTAATTGAAGACCCTTTGTCTATTATATCCCAGTTTTCATTTAAAGGTGCATCCCAATTATCTACACCTTGAGCTATTGTTTCTAAATTTGAATGTTTAGTAAAACTCATTTTTAATTCTCCTTATTTTATTATGCGATATTGGTTGCACCCAATATAGTAACTGTTAAAGGTGTATAAGTTATTGACCTACCATAAGCCCCTCTAGAATACACCCTAAATTCTATTGGTGATGATAATACACCATTATCAACTTTATTTTCTAATTCTGTATATGTATTATTTGTCATAGTATTACCAACAATTGTGGTTCTAACTAATTGGTTATTAAACCAATTTTCAACAATAATATCTACATATTCTTCACCTAAAGGTGTTCCTTCTTTTACAGCATAACCAAACCCTTGTCTACCATAACCTGTTTGTTTATTAACTAATTGCCATTTTATTTTTAAATCTGTTTCTGTTGTTCTACCAGAAGAACTACGTCTTAGTTTACCATCATTATTTACTAATTGAACAGAAGAAGGTGGATGTGGCCTATGTGCTCTACCAAGAACTTTTTGTGATAAAGCTGGTACATCAGATATATCTAGTTCATTTTTAAATAGATTAACAGGTACAGCCTTATAATATAAATTTGTACCAATTTTACCCTTTCCTAATGTAAAGTGATCTACAGTTTTCATTTGATAAACCGTAGCACCTACAGGATGTACAGTTGTTGCTGTACCATGTCTACCTCTTATAAAATTAGATAATTCATAAGTATTAGTACTAGCTAAATTACAATTTTGAACCATCATATATTCATCATCAATTACTAATGAATTAATACCTGAAAACATTTCATTTCTTGTAGAACTTACAAAATCTGATCCTGATAAACCTGTTATATCAACTTCTATTGTTTGAGAATCTAACCAAAAATCTTGATCCATAGCTGTTTTTAATATACCTACTGGCGGATTATGTCTACTCTGTAATAATAAACCGTAACTTATACCATCATCAGTACTATAATATAAATCAATACCTATATTATCAGGACTTGCTTTACCATATAAAACAGCCATTTCTAAAACACCTGTATCAGTTAATAATTCATATGGTGTTTCTTTAACATTAAATCCAACAACATTAGATAACCCTATATTATAAGGTTTATCTGGTACTGCTAATGAAGATGGTACTGTATAACTTACTGTATCAAATATATAATCAGGCTCTTCTCTACACATAAAACCTAAATTAAAATCTTCTCTTTCTTCAATATTTGTAATTCTAGATCTTAACCAATTTATATTAGCATTTGGAAAATGTAATTGAATAGGGTCACCAACTTCTAAATCTAAATGTTCTGGTCCTAAAGTAAAAGAAAATTTTCTTCTACCATATAGAGAATTTCTTAACATAATATTACCAACATGTTTTACAACTTCTTTATCAACAAAGCCAGGTAAAGATATAGAAGTTTTATCTATACCAATTGCTTCTTGATCTGCAATATCTTCAACCATTATAGGTCTTGAAGAATAAGCTTTTTCTGGATCTGTAAATTCTATTTCTAAACGATTTACTCTTTCTGAATTACCTGTTTCTTCTATTCTTAAACTCTGGTCAGTACCTGTACCTACAAGATGATTTTCAGAAATAGTTGCAATAATATCCTCATTTTTAGAAACAAGTAATTTTATACCACTACCAGAAAATATAACTGATACCCAACCATGTGAAGCAAGAGTACCAAGAAGTCCAGATAAATCACTTTTTTCTGTAACAGGCACATTTATATAGTACCCATTATCTATACAATCTTGTTTTGCTTTAGGAAAATTTGTTACCCCATTAAAATTACCACCATATCTATTAGAAGTAATTATATCATCTATAACTTCTGCTGTTGTAATTAATTCATGAGTTGTTCCTGCAATAGAATAACTTTCAGCAGCTCCATAAGAATAAACAATATCATTAAAAGTTTCTGAACCTAATTCAGATACAGTACTTGGAACACCTAAAATTCTAATCATATAATTATCATGTTCATATAAACCTGTACCATAATGTTCATAACTTTCTATACTACTGGTATTTACAAAGTTATCTCTTGTTTTATAAATTTTCCATTTATCTAAATTTGAACTATCATTTTTACCAAAATATAAAGTTCTATTATCATGATGTAATGGAACATGATAAGTATTAGTTGTTTGAGATTGTAAAGCAGATGGATTTTTATTAACAACAGCTGCTGTTGAATATAAAACATCTGACCAACTATTTGTAATTAAATCATAATATTTTATTTTACCAGTATTAACAGATGCAGTACCATTAGTATAACCTACATATATTATAGCACCAATCCTTGATACACTACCTATTTGTGGTGTAAAATCTGTTTCTAAATCATTAGTATTAACTTTAAGATATGAGGAAGCGTTATCTATTGTTTTCCAAGGTCCTATTAAACCAGTACCAGTTCTATAATCTTCTGATAGTGATACACTCACTCTATAAACATTACCATTAGATAGTAAAGCAACAAAAACATTTTCATATTCAAAAAATGATACTTCTTTAATATCTTCTTCTGGTATTCTTGCTACTTGAGCCCAAGCATGAGTAGTTCCAACTGGAAATCCAGCAATTTGATTTGTACTACCAAAATCTGACGGTGTTTTATAATTATGTGTTCTTGCCCATACATCAAAAAACCCTGTATCAAATGAATACCTCATAGCTACAAGAGTAATATCTTCTTCTCTTACGATAATCTCATCTAATGCATCATAGGATGTACCATTCCAATATAATTCTGTCTGACTTACTACACCTTTACCACCACCTAAACCTAATAAAATATCATTACCACTATGACTTAATACATTCCATCTAAATGAAACAGTTCCACCTAGAGCTCCAACACCTGCAGGTTGATATTGCCATACACTATCATCAGCTCTAACATAAATTTTATCTAATCTACCACAGGGAAAGGTATCTTTACTAAAAGGATATACTTTATCATATGTAGACATATTAGCATCAGTAGAAATATCTATCCTAGTATTAGGTGTTACTACACATTCATAGGCATAATCTGGAATGTCTATTTCGATAGGCTGTGTTGTATAACCAATAGGTGAATTTACAAAAGTAAATTTTTCTGTCATAGAAACAGTATTTTGAGTACTGTCTAACGGTAATGAACCAGACCAAGTATCTATTGGTTTTTCATTACCAACATAGTTTAAATCCCCTTCAAAAAATTTAATATTTATACTATCATAACTATTAGTTACTGCTAATGTAGAACATGCAATATAAGCTCCAGAACCAACAATATTTACACCACCAATAGATTCAAAATTATTATATGTATTATCTGTTCTATTATAAATTAAACCTGCAGTATCAGAACCACTATAAGTAGTCCAACCAGGTATATAATCTCTATTATTATATTTTAAATAACCACCTTGAATTAAACTTGATCCTAACCCATTACTTGTTGCAACACCTGGATTCCAAGATAAATGATTAGTTTCTGCATCAGTTCTACCACTAGATAAACCTAAAGCATACAATGCACTTTCAACTTCAAAAGTTAAAGCTGGTATACTAGAACTACTACCTAAATTATAATCATTAAATACTACATAAGATGTACCACGATAACCGATAGCTTTTCCTGTTTTATTTGTTAAAGAAGTATCAGCTTCTTGTGTAAATGAACCAGGGTAGAAAGTATGTGCTATATCTACGACATTTTTACCTTCATAGATTTTATGTAATTTAAGAGGTCCTTCACCTAATGCCATTACAAAATCTGCTGTGAACCATGTTGTTGTTGTAGTTGTTTCAGTAGTACCTCCATCACCTCCTCCACCGCCACCTTTTCCTCCACCTCTACTAGAACTTACAACTTGTGTTGATTCATGACGAACAATTTCACTTTTATGCATCATATTAGCACCAATACGAGTTCTGCCAAATATTACTGTAACTGCTACACCTTCAACAGCAGAAGTTCCTACAGCAGATTTAATTAGCCTTATTTTAGTTTCAGGCTTTGGAGGTGGATACATTATACCACCAGCTATTCCGCCAGCAACACCGCCAAAAGCACCACCTAATGCAGCACCAGCATATATACTCATTCCACCTGTCGGTGCTGCTAATACTGCACCGACAACCATACCAGCTATTGCTCCAGCAGATGACATATTTTGTCTACTACCCATATTAATACCTCATATCTTGCACAGATATTTTGCACAGATATTTTATAACTAATCTATATAAGAATAATATTTTCTTTCTCTTTTATACCATCTAGTACTATATCTATTTGATATGGTTACACCCACACCTCTTTCTGAATGTATTATAAAATCATCTTTTAATAATAATGAACTATGAGATAAACACTTACCAAACTGATATAAAATTAAATCTCCATATTGTATTTCTTCTTTTTTTATTTCTACACAATATTTTTGCACTATTAATTCAAACATCTCACCTACAGGTTTATGCCATGCCCAATCTTCAGGATAAAAATCAGGTTTTTCTTCTTTAATTAAACCTAATTTAGCATAAACACCTATAATAAACATACCACAATCAGTACCTAAACCTTTATTTAATGTATAATGTCTATGAGGTGTACCCACCCAACTTTTAGCTTCAACTACTACTTTATTTCTCCACTCTTGTCCTCTATTTGCAATATTTCTTTCACCTAATCCCTGCTTTACTACCATATTTTTCTCCTATAAAACTGCATCTTGTTTAGGAACAAAAGGAAACCCACCATAATTAATCAAATTATTAAATTTATTTTCACAATCATCAATATCATGTTTACAACCAGGTGCAACTTTAAAAGATGCAGTTTGACCTACTGCATATGGAAAAGGTGGTATAACTGTAATTGTATTACTTGTATGGTCAGATATAGATCTTTTAAAATTTTTATTATTACCATCCGTCATTTCTATAAAACCTAAAGTATAGTAATCACTTGATTTAGCAGAAAATGTAGATGAATATAAAGTTTTACCACTTGGTGATGATTGAGATGTTAGACCTTCACTTTGATATGTTGTAAGACCAAGAGAACAAAATTTATCATATAACTTCCAATTACAAGCTACCTGTATTTCCCTTCTTGGTAACATAAAATTAAGAAAGTCTAATGTTTGTGCTCTTAATTCTAGTTGATTAAAACTAGAAGAAATATTTGCTACTTCACCTTCAAATAATAATATATTATCATGATCAGGTGCATCTTTTCTAACTCTAGTAATAGAAAAAGCAGCACCGCTTAATGTATTAGAAGTAATTGCTCTATTTAAACCCCAATTTGTAGCTAATGATATACTTGTTTGATCTACTCTAAGATCTGCAGAAAAAATTATTTTGCTTCTTTTAATTGGATATGGTTTATATGTTAAACCGTGATATTTTATAGATTCTTTGCTGTCAGTATACGTAAATAGAGACATACCTGCAGCAGATATTTTATATAATTCTACTACAGCCTGCGTTAATCCAGCCAAATGTGCAGAATATCCTGTTGATAAAACTCTTGTCATAATTTAACATACCTTATATTATACAACTTCTTCCAAAAAAGAAACTTCACCAAAATAACCTAAAATATTCGCAAAATAATCAAAATTCTGCATATCTTTATCAAATGTAACAGTATGTGTTGTACCTAAAGATGGAACATATAACTGAAAATTTTCATAAGTACCTTTTCTAGCAATAAAAAAAGTTTTTATTTCATTCATATCTGATATTGAAATAGGTGTCCTGTATTTTATTGTAAATCTATATCTAGGTAAATCCCATTTAGAATTTCTTACTCTTTTTCCAGAATCAAATTCTGTAACTATAGTTCTAAATTCAGGTTGAACATTAAAATGTTCAACAGTTGGATTTGTAGAACTTGATGTCCATGTATAAACAGCCATTTAAAATAACTCCCTAATTATAAAATAAAAACAATTTATCATAATATACCCTTTACAGAGTGTGCCAACGAAAGTGAACAGTTCCACCTAAAGTAGCACCTTTTATAAAAACATTAGTCATCCTAATACAAGGAAATGATTCCTTTGTAGTTGCCTGTATTGTATCATATCCAGTCATAACAAAAGTATCTGATACAAATAAATCATTTGTTGGTGTTGCAACCAATTCATAGGCATCATCAGGTACAACTAATGTCAAACCTGATGTAGTAAATACTAAAGGAGATGTTTTAGGTGTATCGCTACCATCTTGACATATAAATTTTGCTGTAACTTGTACATTATTACCTGCTGAGTCTTGTTGCAAAGCAGATGTTATAGTTGCCATATTAATTCTCCATAATAATTATAACGGTCTTCTACTTAGATCACCACCTAAATTACCTATTGTTGGTGATCCTTTTACATCTAATACTGCAGATGCTATTGTATCTTTATTAGCTTTTACGTATTCTTGAAAACTTTGTGCATCAAGTGCATTTATAACAAATGTAGTAGGTTTAATTAAATCTGCAAATTTATCTAGTGGTACTATTGCTTCTCTCTGTCCTTTTTCTGATATTGCTGCTAGTGTTGGTCTTTTAGTTATTACATTAGAACTATTTAACTTTGCCATATTTGCTACACCACCTTTAGCAAATTTTACCAAATCAGCTTCAAAATCTAAACTTGATATTCCACCTCTAGCAAACTTAACTAAATCCATTATTCCACCTTTAGCTGCATACTCTACATCTTGACCTTGGTTAAAAAATTCGTCATGTGCTCCAGTGTCAGCTTGATTAGCTCCACCTGATCCTTCTGTTCCAGTACCTTGTTTCTTTGAACTACTCGCAATCGCTTTCACACTATCGAAGACAAAACCGACTACTTTACTAAACAAATTTGGTCCTTTTGGTGCTTTTTCTACTACAGATGTGACTGTTCCACCCTTTTCACCTTTTATCATCCCATATACTTTAGAGAAAGCTGAACCTATACCTGTTAAAATACCACCAATAGCACTACCTATACCACCTACAACCCTTCTTATTCCACCTCCAAGTTTTGAAAGAAAACCAGGTCCATCACCAATACTTTCTTTAATACATGCACATATCTTTTCAGCACAATCACACCCATTAGATTTAAGGTTACCAAGAATACCTTTTTGCTCATTTTCTTTATTTCTTTTTGAACTTTTTAATGATTCTTTTTTTATTACGTCAAGAGATTTAGATACATCTTCCATAGGTCCTGTTTTTCTTTTCCATGGATCTAAAGATTCTTTCTCTTTATCAAATTCTCTATTAGCATACATTAGTACTGAAGCAGAATTTGGTATACTTTCATCTTGTGTCTTTTTCTTTAACAAACCAAAAGTTATTTTATTAAATACCCAGAGTAAACCTTTACCTATTTCTCTAACTGTGGTGCTAACAGCACTTCCTATATTTGTTAAAATACTACTTACACCACTTTTAATCCTTGTAAATAAACCTTCTGTTTCTTTTACTTTAACTTCTTTTTCCTTTTTCTTATCTTCACCTTCAGCAAGTTTAGGTTTAAGTCCATCTTTTGAACCAATAGCATCTTTAATACATTCACATAGTTTATCAGCACAACTACATTCGCCAGATTTATATTCTTTATCTGTTTCTTCTTTTTCAGCTTCAGATATAACTTCTTCTTTTTTAGCTTTAGCAGTATCATGTATAGCAGCTACTATATCTTCCTTATGATCCTCTGAAGAAGTTATAATTTCACCTGTTTGCTTATCTACAATATTTTTATAAGATATTTCACCATCCTCTGCTGCTTTTACCTTCTTCTTTATTGACTCTTCGGTTGGACGGTCTTTACCTGTTAATATATAGTTTTTATCTTCCTCGGACATAGGAAAGTTTTCCTTAACAGATTTATCTTTTGCTTGCTCCCCTACATTATGAACTGGTAAACCACCTGTACCATCAGGTGTTGTATTAGCAACAATTTTTTTATCTTCTTCTTTAGCTTCTTTTACTGTATCACTAATAGACTTTAATACCCCATATTGTTCTTTTGCTATTTCTTTATCTTCATCAGACTTTTTCTGTGCTATTGCTTTTAAATCTTCTACAGATGCACCTTCCTTTGGAAGAAGCTTTGGTGCAAATATTCTAATAGCTTTAGAAACAATTGTTTTACCTGCAAAACCTGTTATCTCTTTTAATATGGAATCAAAGAAACTCTGAAAAGTTTCTTGTAAGCTGGTTAATTCACCTTTAATGGTTTTAAAGAAAAAGTTACCAAGAGAATCAGCTAAACTTTGTGCTAACTGTACACCCATATCCTCTATTCTTCCTCTTGCATTATCAAAATCATCAGCCCATTTTATCATCCCGCGAGAAAGTTTATCTGTTTCTTGGTGCATTGCATTTGTTTCTTTTTGGAACTGATTAAAGAACCTCTGTTGTTCTTCTGTAAGACTCTCATAATGTTCTCTTAATTTATCTAATAGTTCATCATTAGCTATTATTTGCTGTTCTGTTGTTAATCCCAATTCTTTTGTATGATTCTTCATCGCCTTTTTAAGTCTACCAAATTGCATTAACCATTTGTTAGTTTCTTGTTTAAACTTCTTAGACGGCATAACACCTAATGTTTCTATAAATGCACCTTCTCTTACTGTTTCCATCCTGCGTTGTGTTTCTTTTAATTCTCTCTCATACTGCTTTTGTTTATCCCCAGTAAATTCCTCCATTGTTTTTATTGTTTCTTTAAGACGTTGAACCATTCTTTCTGCTGCACCTTCTCCTTGTAGACTCATAACATCTTTATACCATCCTGATTTATTTTCTCCTTCTCTAAGTTTTTCACTTAATTGTGCTGCATTTCTTTGATTAAACGCTAATGTTTCATAAGCATTAACCATAGCCTTTACTTGTGGTTGTATACCAGCTAATTGGTTCTGATATGTCATGCTTGCTGTATCCATTGTTTCAGTAACAGTTTTTAGCTTTTTCTCAAACAAATCCATCATCTTTATAGGATGATCTGCAGTCATAGCTTTTTCTATATTAGGAATTTCTATATCCATACCCGTCTGGTATATGTGTGCTGCTTTTTCTACTGTCTCTCCAACTCTTTCTAAGAAGTTTGAACCGTCATATAAAATACTACCTTTCAATGAAGTTTTTATTCTATCTAATTCAATTTTTTTCTTTTTTGCATCTGGACTATCTGATTTTATGTCAGCTTTTTGTTTTTCAATTGCAGCAATAAGAGAATTTAATACTTTCATAGACTCTTGTGCTTGTGCATTTTCTTCATTTGCTAATTTTATGCTTCTATTCCACGCACCTTTTTGTACTTTACTATGCTCTTTTGAATTAGATGAAATTAATTTTTGCCACTCTTTTATATTCTTTGAATTTTTCTGTATTGTACTCTGTAATTCTGTTAAAGTTCTCGTATCAGTAAAACCTTTTTGTCCACGCCATTCTTTCATTGTTGCTTTAGTTTTAGTACCTGCCTTATAACCTAACTTGTTTAATTCTTTTTTCCATAATTTCGGTAGTTCTTCTTCAACACCTTCTACGCCTTCCTTTTTTCCACCACCTCCAAAAAGCCAAAATGCACCTTTAACTGCTTTCATAAAACCTTTACCTATTATCTCACCTATCCACATAAACATATTTTTTACTTTATCACTTACTATCATAACCTGCGACCAGAAATCTAATTTTAAAAATTCTTTTACTGAATTATATAAAGCTTTTATTGTAGCAACGAACCTAACTATAGCATCAGTTGCTTCTGTTAGACCAGTAGTCATAATTGCTGGTATTTTTATTTCTAAAAGTGTTTTTAAATCTTTAATATAACCTAATTTTTCAAACACTCTATGTAATGAAGCTACTACAGCTTTAACATAAAACGACATCCTGTACCCAAACTCTTTTATCATCACATTTAACTGTGCTATTTTATCTTGAAAATCTTCAATATCATCACCACGGTCTTCTATACCTTTACCCATTCTTAAGGTTTCTTCTGTGAAAGCTAATTTCTTTTCATAATCAGTTAAAGCATCAGCAGCAACACCTATTTTATTTGCATATTTATCATACGCAACACCTACACGTACTATAATACCCAAGTTATCCAAGATTAAACGTGATTGTCGACCTATACCAAGTGCTATATCAGAAAATGCAGCTGAAACTTCTGTACCCATAGCTTTAGATGCATTTCTAGCTACTTCCATTAATTCAGTTAATTTGTAGGCGGGGATACCAAGTAGAACTGCTCTACTGGCTGTTTGCATGATACTATATACATCTAGTGTACCTTTACTTACTTTTTTTAGCTTTGCTAATACATCTTTTGCAACAACTGCATGGGTTGACATTAAATTGGCAAAAGCTTTACTTTGAACTTCTATTTCAGTAGCCCTTTTAGACATCTTTACCAAAGTTTTAAGAGCCATGACTGCAGTACCTATAAGTCCAGCACCAATTGCAAATGGAATAAAAGCTTTCTTTCCTGCCTTCTTTAGCATACCAAGTGCTCCACTAGCCCCACTTACTGACTTACGAAGCATACCCATCTTTTTTGTTGCTTGCGTTACACTTTTCCCGGTTTCCTTTACTGCTTTATCAACACCATTAAAAGCAAATTCCATTTGCTTTCCAGCCTTAGCAGTCTTTTTTGCAGCTTTATCAAGACCTTCTGTAGACTTTTTAGTATCCTTTACTCGTTTAGAAGTTGATTTAGTTTTTTTACCTAATGAAAAAAGTTCTTTACCAAGTTGAAAAACACTTTTAATACTAGCTGATACTCTTTTATTATAACCAATAGTTGACCGACCTAAATTATCAAACCCTGTTTTTACTCCCTTTTGGCTATTTTGCAATGTCTGGAATTTATCAGCCAGCTTTGCAGAATCTTTTGACATATTATTAACATTTTTACCAAAACCTTTTCCACCAACTTTAATGCTCTTGTTTAATCCCTTAGTGGAAGTCATAGCAGCCGTCATAGCCTTAATCCAGCCTTTTACATTTGCTGTTAGATTTATACCAAAAGTCTTTTTTGCCATTTGTTATTCCTCTATTACATTAATACCCATACTTTTTATCTTATCTGTATCTGTTACACTTACAGATTTATTAAATGATTCTTTTTTTATATTAGCTCCATGTAAACCAGCCTGGAGCTTAAAATCTTCTTTTCTTCTTTCAGCCATTGCAACAGTTAAAAGTTCAATCTGTGCTTTTGTATGACTAAAAACTTGTTCAACAGTCCAACCATATTCACTACAAAGCAAATCTATTATTTCACCAAAGTTTGACTTGCCTGTTGAAATATCACCGCGTACTTGCTGAACAAACTTCGCAAAAAAGGCACAAATACCCCCATCACATCATCAGCCGTCAATGTTTCTTCTATCTCTTTTTCGGGTTTACTTGTAAGGATAGCTACTATTTGTGTAATAGTTTGTGGTGCTTCCTGAATTAATGGTGTGATGAGTCTTACCATAGCATCAAAACCTGCATCATCACTTTCATTATCTACACTAGAAAGATTATTAAATATTTCTATCATATTATTTTCAGTGAAAAATTTCGATACCAGTTGACATACGAATATTTCTTTACCCCAAGGTAATGGTTGTATAGTAATTTTATTACCATTAGATAAAGTATATTCTTCTCCTATTTTTGCAAAAACTTTTACTTCTGACTCTGTGTCATTCTTTTTCTCGTTAGACATATTTTTGTGCCTCCTAGACATCTTTTATGTTAAATAAATTAATTTATACGTCTCATCTGGAATATTGTCTTATCTGAATCTAAAGTTGCTGAAGCCCAATCAGTTGTAGAATTCAACCCAGCAAATGCATATGGGAATTCTTGAACATCATCTCCAAAACTGGTTGTGAGCTCACCAGAACCATTAGCTTTCCAAATGTCTATCTCAATAGTAGAACCAGCTGCCATTCTATGGACATATTTTACAGCAATTTCGCTAAAGTTCATATCACCACCAAAATCAAGTTGAGTGGCTGTTGCAGCTCCTGCACCTAATGACTTAACTAGTTGCTCAAAATTCCATTCTATGGCTGTTACAGTTAATGTAACATCTTCTGCTGTACAATAAGAAATAATAGGTTGAGCAGGGAAACCCTGATCAATATCTAATTTTTCTCTTGTAATACTTAATTCCCCACCTCTAACAGCACCAACATCAGTTGTTGGAGTTGTACCAGCAGATGCTAAGTACAGAACACCGGGACCTATAGAGATATTACTTGTCGTATATGATGGGACATTATAACCTGGCATAATTATCTCTCCTTATTAAAAAAATAAATAGTTACTATTCTTCAGAATAATTAACTATATTTTGTTTACCGCAATTTCTACATAAAACGGTAACTTCTCCTTTACGAATATATACAAAGAGATCTTTGTATTTTATCCTTAAAATTTCACTTCTTGAATCTGTATAGCCTAAAATCTTTTTACAATCTATACATTTCCATGCAACACATAATATCTTTTCTTCATCTTTCATTTATACACCTATTATTACTAAATTTAAACTTGCTACAACTATATGTAACCTATCTGTTTCATTAAATGTTTCATCAGGTGTACCATTTTCTGTTATACGCATCCTTACATTTGCATCTGATACAACAGAAAATAATACTAAACTTCTTATTTTTTCATAGATATTCCAACATTCACTATAACTTTTAGTAGAATAGCATTTTACTGATACATTAGATTCTGCCAAATTTGGTATATTATCATCAGATTCACCACTTCCAAATGTAAAAGTAACACACGGATACATTGGATTTTTTAATGTTGCTAAATCCTGTGGATATATTTTACCTTTTATTAAATTAAACAATGTAGAATCAGATCTCAATGTTCTCATTAATAATGTTCTACTCTCTTTTATCATAACTAATTTCAACCTAATTTATGACTAACGTATGTTACTTTATTTTACATTTATAACGTGTTTTAACTAACATATAGTCAAAATTAGGTTTTATTTCTCCAAACCCAAATTTTTTATATCAAAACGACCTTGTATTAACTTAATTTTTTCATCATGGTCTTTCCATGATTCTTCAGATATTTCACCTCTTTGAGAAATATGTTCACAATTATTGGGTGACATCTTAAACCTATAACCTTTTTCTCTCATCTGTAACTGTACCCATGTTTCATCGTGCCAAGAACGCCAGTTAATATCTGGTAATATACCTTCAGGAATATTTCTATGCATCCAACAATAACCAGTAAGAACATCTACATAATTACCTTGTAAACCACTACGTTTATTGTAGTTACTCAAATCTTCATATACATAGTGTCCACAAGGTCCTACTCCTGCTATATTACTATCTTCTTGTATTATATTTAATAGTACTTCATCCCAACCTGGATATACTATTACATCATCATCTATACATGCTATATAATCATATTTAGCTACTAACTTACCGTAATTTCTTGAATATGTCCACTCATTATTTTTTAATCCTATATATTTATCTACATAATCATCATAACTTCTTTTATAATTATTAGAGTTATCTACTAAAATTACTTCATAAATATTATTAGTATTTTTCTTTATTGCATCTAAACAAGTTGATACATCACGGTTGTATGTTAATATATTTATACTTATCATAATAAAACTTTAGCACAGATATTTTGCACAGATATTTTGCACAGATATTTTGCACAGATATTTTACATCTTTTATCTATGACAAACGACTTATCATAATATTAAAATTTCCTTCTTTATCAATTTGAAAAACTAATGTTTTATCAATACTATACAAATCTACTTTTTTACTATCTGTATACATGTTCCAGTCAATAGATATAGCTCTTAATATCCATTTTATTTTATATTCATCTTTTAAACAATACTCTGTATCCAAACTGGTAAAACACTTAATAGTTGGTTCTGCACTCTCAGGATTATTACATTCAAATTTAAATCCTAAATTCTTTGAAACTATATAATCATTAAATATCTTAATTATTTCTTCTATTTCTTCTGGTGTATTACTTTTATCAATAGTATATTCTTGTTTTTGCTCTTCTCCATGAGCTTTATTAAAATAATGCATAACCCCAAATGTTATACCAACAATAGTAGCAATTACAACAATACTTTTAATAACATCAGATATTTCTACTACTCTTTTTGATTGTAATTTATGTAAAATAGTTATCATCTTATCTATTTTACTATTTTGTTCTTTAATATGACTAGATTCAACACAAGTCATTGAATGTTCTAATAATCTATCATATTTTTTATTTCCTTCTTTTTCGTGTCTTTCAAAATCTTCTTTTAAATTTTTAACAGTTTCATCTGTACGAATTACAATATCTCTTATGCAGTCCATATCTTCTTTCATTATCATTTCCTTATTTAATATTAAATAAAAAATTTCATTGGCTGTGATAATGAAAATATCAAGCCTATGTGATTACATACTATTATTATCTTCTAAACCTCATCTTCCAAATCCCAACTTTGATTTTCTTCGTTCCATTTATATCGTTTGTCATCATCTGGACGAGGTATCGGTGATTCCCATTGACAACTATCTTCATTTAAAAGCCATGACAGATAAGGTTGAGGTTGATAAAAAGCATCTTTATCACTGTCGTATATATCTCCAATTCTTGCAAAGTTCTTTCTTAAAGCAGTACCACCATCAGGTTTATCACTATTAGGAGTATAGTGAATGCCACCTCTTGTATTATAACTTGTCTGTATCCAATTAGAAAAATCACCAACAGCACCAGAATCTATAAAATCTTGTTCTGCAACTATTACCCTTTTGACTATATTATTCTCATCTATTTCTGCAAAATGCATTTTTATTCTCCTATCTCTTATTGAAATTGATATCTAATTATCACTATTCCAGAGCCACCATTACCACCAGTACTTGGAACACCTCCACCTGCTCCTCCTCCTCCTCCTTTATTTGTTGAACCATTACTACCACCAGTATTAACACCACCATTACCTCCACCACCACTACCACCACTACCAGCATGTCCATTGTTTGCTCCACCACCTCCACCACCTCTAGTTACAGACGAACCAGTGATTGAACTAGCAGAACCAGCCCCACCATTTCCACACACACCACTAGAAGCATTGCCTCCAACCGCACCTTTACCACCACCACCACCACCGGGGTATTCATTTCCTCCCCAAGCAGAAGGATAAGAAGAACCTCCATTGTTGCCCTGCCCTGCTGTGGCAGTTCCACCAGAATACGGCCCGCCTGAGTTTTCACCTGCCCCTCCACCAGAACCACCATTACCACCTGTTCGAGCACCTGCATCTCCACCACCATACCCTCCACCTATTGAGGTCTGGATTCCTGTAAATACAGAGTTGCTACCTTGAGTTCCGCTACCATTTCCTGGAGAGCCAGCACCACCTGCACCTATTGTAATAGTATAGCCAGTTGCAGTTACTGTTTGACTAGCACTTGCCACATATCCACCTGCTCCACCTCCACCTGCTCTTTGGTCGCCACCTCCACCTCCACCTGCTATAACAAGAAACGCAACAGTATCATCATCTCCAAGTTGCGTAACTGTAAAAGTGCCAGAAGATGTAAATGAATGAACTTTATAATCACCATCAGTAGTTATTGTACCACCAGTTGCAATTGTATATACTGCTGTAGCTCCAGCACCCATCATTACTCTATGTGGCATGAGATTTCGTTTTGTCCTATCATATTTAGGTATTAATTCATTTTTTAAACCCATTTTTATTATCCCCTATATTAGCTAAAATCCTGACCAGCAGTAAAACCGTACCAAGTAGTTCCTGCATCAGTAG